>Ga0116227_10001012_pt1 | contig 60162 bp, 37 predicted proteins | sample S1TSphgellanicum_FD_89693 | JGI IMG/M metagenome (GOLD analysis project Ga0116227, IMG submission 89693) | Host-associated microbial communities from peat moss isolated from Minnesota, USA - S1T2_Fb - Sphagnum magellanicum MG | ecosystem: Host-associated > Plants > Peat moss > Unclassified... | reverse complement strand
GGCGCCGCTCAAAACGGAACTCACTCCTTTACCAGCCCAGTCTTTTAGCATGGCTGTTGTTGCGTCATTCATGATTGGAAATTTTGGTTATTGTTTAATTTATATTAAGAAATGGTTTAGGCAGAAAGAAAACAATTAATGGATGGGTTTTAAGTCATCCGTACTTCAAGCAGGATGATGAGATGCCTGAAAACCAGGGAGGATAAATAATTCCGTTTAGGACTGTATTGCATAAGGAAATAGGTTTTAAGTATAAGCAAATATAATTAACTGTTAAAATCTTGTAGGTTCCCATCATTGTGTCATAAATATTTTACAGTTCAGAATCTACAGAAATCATCCCCACAATATAGCAGGCCGCTTCGAAAGGTTAACCTTTAGGAAATGAGCTTTTATTTTGAATTTTTGTAAGGAAAACGCCCCTTTGGTAACCTGTTTTTTTAGGTCTCCGAATGATACGACGCCGGAACCGATCCAAAAACATTTCCGAAGTTATAACCGATTAATATTCTAATGTAATCCGATTATGTCGAACTTGCGGCCGACTCAATTTAACAAAATTTAACATTTCAATCCATTGTTTCTTTTTCAGTAAAATTCAGATGTATTAAGTTTGTGTTTTCAACTAATTTTAAATGGACGAAGTAAAAAATACGATACCTGTCTCCTATTCAACCGATATCAGGGCGTTGAACGAAATGATACAACGGGAAAGTGAATTTATTGATCTGCTGAAAATAGAGATGAATAAAGTTATTGTTGGCCAGAAAAACATGGTCGACCGCCTGCTGATCGGATTACTGGCTGATGGCCATATTTTATTGGAGGGTGTTCCCGGGCTCGCAAAAACGTTGGCTATCAACACGCTGGCCAAGGCCATCCAGGCAGATTTTAGCCGGATACAATTTACGCCCGATTTGTTGCCTGCCGATTTGTTGGGGACCATGATCTACAATCAGAAAAAAGAAGAATTTATAGTGCGCAAGGGCCCTTTGTTTGCCAACTTTATTTTGGCAGATGAAATTAACCGCGCCCCGGCCAAGGTACAAAGCGCATTGCTGGAAGCCATGCAAGAGCGCCAGGTAACCATTGGCGATAACACATTTCCGCTGCCCCATCCATTTTTAGTATTGGCAACACAAAACCCTATCGACCAGGAAGGCACTTACCTGCTGCCAGAGGCACAGGTAGACCGTTTTATGCTTAAGGTAGTGATTGGCTACCCAACTAAGGAAGAGGAGAAACAAATTATCCGGGCCAATATTGCTCCGCAGGGTATGTTAAAGGCAAATTCCATTATTAAACCCGAAGATATCATACGTGCGCGCAAAATAGTACGTGAAGTTTATATGGATGAAAAAATCGAGCAATACATCATCGATATTGTTTTTGCCACCCGTTTCCCTGATCAATACAAATTGGGTAAATACAAAGACCTGATTAATTATGGCGGCTCCCCGCGTGCCAGCATTAACCTGGCAATGGCGGCAAAAGCCTATGCCTTTATTAAACGCCGCGGTTATGTGATACCAGAAGATGTGCGCGCAGTAGCCCATGACGTATTAAGGCACAGAATAGGTTTAAGCTATGAGGCCGAAGCCGAAAACACAACAACAGGAGACATTATCACCGGTATTTTAAACGCAATTGATGTTCCGTAATTGAGGATGGCGAAGGATACGAAAGACTTGCTGGCTAAAGTAAGGAAGATTGAAATTAAAACCCGTGGTTTAAGCAGCCATCTTTTTTCGGGCGAATACCATTCGGCTTTTAAAGGCCGCGGTATGGCCTTTAGCGAAGTGCGCGAATACCAGATAGGCGATGAAATACGGACCATCGACTGGAATGTAACTGCACGTTTTAATCACCCATACGTTAAGGTATTTGATGAGGAGCGGGAACTTACCTTTATGTTATTGATGGATGTGAGCGGCTCCGCAAACTTCGGTACGCAGGTACAGCAAAAGCAGGACCTGGCAACAGAGCTTTGCGCTGTTCTGGCATTTTCAGCTATCCAGAATAATGATAAGGTTGGTGTTATTTTTTTTAGCGATAAGGTAGAAAAGTTTATACCACCTAAAAAAGGCCGCAGCCACATATTGATGATCATCCGCGAGCTGATTGATTTTAAACCGCAACATAAAGGCACCAACATTGCAGAAGCAATTAATTATTTCACCAGGGCTATTAAAAGGCGGTGCACAGCGTTTATTATTTCAGATTTTATTAGTCCGGCATTTGAGAATGAATTAAAGATCGCCAATAAAAAACACGACCTAATTGCCCTGAAATTATATGACAAACGCGAAGAAGATTTTCCAAACCTCGGCCTCATACCCGTTAGAGACGAAGAAACCGGAGAACTTACGTGGGTAAACACGGGCGATAAACAGGTTAGGGAAGCCTTTCGCTTTAATGCCTTACAGCGCAATGTCGCCCTGCAAGAAACCTTCAAGCGTTCGGGAGTCGACTTTGCCAGTATAGGCACCCACGAATCATATGTAAAACCATTAATGAATTTGTTTAAGAAACGTGAGCGCAGACCTTAGAATGAGCAGCTATTTTAAATATTTCTTTTGTATATCAGTATTAATCTGCGGAACCGCTTTAAGCACCATGGCCCAAAATGTAAGTGTTACCGCCAAAGTAGATAGTATATCTATACCTATTGGGCAGCAAACTACCCTGCATTTATTTGTACATGCCCCGGCAAAGCAACAGGTTATTTTCCCGGTTATTACCGATAGCCTTGCACCTAAATTGCAGGTAGTAAAGCTGGCTAAAACAGATACCCTGGCCGATAAGGATGCCCCCTCCATGCAAACCATCAGGCGCAACTACCTTATTACTTCTTTTGATGCCGGCAGTTACACTATACCACCTTTAACGTTTAAGATAGGTAATGACAGTGTGCAATCTAACCCGGTTAGTTTAGAGGTAAAGCCAGTAAAGGTTGATACCACAAAAGCTATTTATGACATTAAGCAGCCCTTGACTGTCACTTACTCCTTTGCCGAATGGCTGCGCGATAACTGGTTATGGATTATAATTACGCTGTTACTGGCGGCCGCAGCCATCACATTAATCTGGTATCTAAAAAAACGCCCAAAAGCAGACCAGCCTGTAGTGAAAACGGTAAAACCACAAATACCGTTTCACACATTGGCACTCAGCCAACTAAACGGGCTTCGCGAAAAAAAGCTATGGCAACAAGAACAAATCAAGGAATATTACAGCGAACTAAGCGATATTATACGCGAATACCTTGAAGCCCGCTATGCTATAAAAACCCATGAAAAAACCACGGACGAAATTTTATCGTCTCTTAGTCATGCCCACATTGAACAAAAAGAGTGGAACCGTCTGCAGCAAATATTAATGCTGGCAGATTTGGTGAAATTTGCCAAAGAACGCCCCCTCCCAACGGATAATGAGCAGTGCATGGATAATGCTATAGCTTTTGTATTGGGCACACCAACAATTAAAACTGCAGAACCGAAAGAAGGAGGAGTAGATGGCCTGGTTTAAAGGAATTGAATTTGCACAACCGCTCTATTTTTGGTTGCTCTTAATTATTCCTGCAATGGTGGGTTGGTACATCTGGCAGCAGCATCGTTTGTATGGTGCTTTAACCATGTCTGTTTCGCAAAGCTTTAAGGTACCTAAAAAAACGGCGTTTAGTTATTTAAGACACTCCGGAATTGCTTTACGGTCGCTTGCTGTCATCGCCTTAATTTTAGCGCTTGCTAGGCCACAATCATCATTAAGCTGGCAAAACAGCACTACAGAGGGTATTGATATCATCATCGCTTCAGACATATCTGGCAGTATGCTGGCAGAAGATTTTAAGCCAAATCGTTTAGAGGCCGGTAAAAACATTGCCATTAATTTTATTAAGGCAAGGCCCGATGACCGTATCGGCCTGGTTATTTTCAGCGGCGAAAGTTTCACCCAATGCCCGCTTACTATTGATCATGATGTACTGGTTAACCTATACCACGATATTCATTATGGTATGATTGAGGATGGCACCGCTATTGGTATGGGCCTTGCTACTGCCGTAAACCGTATTAAAGACAGTAAAGCCAAAAGCAAGGTGATCATCCTGCTTACAGACGGGTCTAACAATATGGGGTCAATACCGCCTGTTACCGCTGCCGAAATTGCCCAGAAGTTTAACATTAGGGTGTATACGGTTGGTATAGGCACTAAAGGCACAGCACCTTACCCTGTACCAACACCGGCAGGTATACAATATCAAAATATGCCTGTTGATATCGATGAGGGTACCCTTACCAAAATCGCCAATGTCACAGGTGGCAAATATTTCAGGGCCACCAATAACCAAACACTGGAGAATATTTACAATCAAATAGATAAGATGGAAAAGGCAAAGATTGATGTTACGCAGTATCACAAAAAAACAGAACTTTATTTACCCTTTGCCATTTTTGCACTGATACTTTTACTAATCGAATTTTTAGTAAGAAACACATTGCTTAGGGGGGCATTATCCTGATGCTACGTTTTGCACATCCCGATATTTTATGGGCTTTTTTATTGCTGCCTGTAATTATTATTGCATTTATCGCTACTACCCGCTGGAAAAAAAAGGCCATTGCTGGTTTAGGCGATAAACAAGTTGTAAAGCAACTCATTCCGGAAGTATCATTTTCGCGGCCCTGGCTTAAGTTTGCGATATTTACAGTTGCCATTTTACTGCTTATCATCGCATTGGCCGATCCGCAGATTGGGTCTAGGACAGAGGATGTTAAGCGCACCGGTGCCGAACTAATGATTTTGCTTGATGTATCAAATAGTATGATGGCCGAAGATCTTGCACCCAACCGTTTAGAAAATGCTAAAAGGGCCATATCGCAACTAATCGATAATTTAAACGGGAACGACCGTTTAGGCTTGATTGTATTTGCAGGCCAGGCTTACGTGCAGATGCCGCTTACTACAGATTATTCGGCTGCTAAGCTTTTCCTCAATAATATCAATACCAGTATGGTACCTACGCAAGGCACAGCCATTGGGGCCGCTATCGATATGGGAATGAAATCGCTCGATTTTAAGGATGCCACAGGCAAAGCCATGATCATTTTTACCGATGGCGAAAATCATGAAGATGATGCCGTAAACGCAGCTAAAATTGCGCACGGCAAAGATGTAATGATAAACGTAATAGGCATCGGTTCGCAGGAAGGTGCACGCATTCCGATTTACGGGCCGAACGGCCGTCAGATTGGTTTTCATATTGATGAAGCAGGTAAAGAAGTAATCAGTAAAATGGATGAGAATGCCTGTAAAGAAATAGCCATCGCAGGCGGCGGCGTTTATACCAGGGCCACAAATGCCAATACTGGCTTAGATGTGATAATGAACCAAATTGGCAAAGTAAAACGCAAAGTGTATGGCAGTAAAATGTTTAAGGATTTTGAAGATCGTTTTCAGATATTTTTGATAAGTGCCTTCCTATTGTTGGGAATTGAGTTCTTTATTGCTTACAGAAAAAATCCACGTTTAAGTAAAATAAAGTTATTTGAGGTAAAAAATACATGAAGCAGACGCTAATAATCCTGCTGCTATTCATAAATTGTTCGCTTGTATTTGCGCAGCAGGAAAAAAACGACATCCATAAAGGGAACGAATTGTACAAACAACATAAATACAATGAAGCCCAGGAAAGTTATCAGCGGGCACTAAAAAGAAAAGAACAAAGTACCGAGGGTAATTTTAACCTTGGCGATGCTTTGTACAAGCAAAAAAAGTTTAGCGAAGCCGGTCAACAGTTCAATAAAATTGCATCCGCTTCAAACAATAAAACTATATCTGCAGGTGCATGGCATAACCTGGGTAATTCAATGATGGAGCAAAAAAAATATGATGAGAGTATAAATGCTTACAAAAAATCGCTCCTGAATAATCCAAATGATGAGCAAACCCGATACAACCTGGCTTATGCACAAGAGATGCTAAAAAAGCAGCAACAGCAAAATAAGAACCAGAATAATAAAAATAAAGACAAGAATAAGCAGAACAAGGATCAGAAGGATAATAAAAATGATCAGAATAAGGATCAAAACAAAAGTCAGCAGAATAAACAGGATAAGGACCAGCAAAACCAAAATCAGCAGAACCAGCAACAGCAAGATCAGAATAAGCTATCTAAAGAAGATGCTGAACGTATGCTGAATGCCATGAATAACGACGAAAAGCAAACACAGGATAAGCTAAAAAACCAAAAGTTAAAAGGACCAAGAGGACATGTTACGAAAGATTGGTAAGTTAAAAACACGGGTAAATACTGACGGCCTGTATACATGCTTAATGCTTTTGTTGTGGAGTAGTGTGGCCGTGTCGCAGGTAAAATTTACTGCTTCGGTAACTAAAAACCAGGTCGCAACCGGCGAAACATTTGAGGTAACATTTTCTTTAAACGCTAATGCAGAAAGCTTTTCGGCCCCATCGTTTGGTGGCTTAGAGGTTGTTGGTGGCCCTAATCAATCCAGCAGTATGTCCTCCGTTAATGGCAACACCACTATGAGCCTTGGTGTAAGTTACGATTTGGTGGCCACTAAAACTGGCATTTTCACAATAGGCCCTGCTACAATTATAGCCGCCGGTAAAAAATATACAACCTCCCCAATAACCATACAGGTTGTTAAAGGTGCACCTGTACAGCAAAACACAGGATCGGGAAACGGTGGCGGCTTTCCAGGTACGCCCAACCAGGCTGAATATGGAGATGTGGGCAAATCGATATTTATCAGAGCAGTACCCAGTAAAACATCCGCATACCGTGGCGAACAGATTGCGCTGGACTTCCGCCTTTATACACGCATACAAATTGAAGCTAATCAGCTGGATAAAATGCCCGACTTTACAGGTTTCTGGAATGAAGATGTAAAAAACACAAACCCGAACATACTTTGGCGCACAGAGACCTACAAGGGGCAGCAATACCGGGTCACCGATATTAAACAAATTATACTTTTTGCCGACCATGCCGGTGATATTACTATAGACCCTATGTTGATGACCTTTATTGTTGATCAACCCATGCCCGCGAAAGATTTAATTGACCAGGTTTTTGGCAACAATGTGCGGCAGGTAAAATATCAGGCTAAAAGTAATAAAGTAATCATACACGTTAAGCCATTACCTGATAATGCTGCCTTAAACAATACGGCAGATGCGGTAGGAAAATTTGCCATCAGTGCCTCATTAGATAAACATGAGCTTAAAACTAATGAAACGCTGAACTACAAAATAACGGTTACCGGTTCTGGAAACCTTAAACTGATGAAAGCGCCTGTTGTTGATCTCCCGCCTGGCTTCGAAAAATATGATCCGAAAACTGAAGACAGTATTAAAGTAACCAGCAATGGCGTATCTGGCTACAGGATTTATAATTATCTTGTTATCCCACGTAATGAAGGCACTTACCCAATCAATCCGGTAAAGTTCTCGTATTTTAATCCCGGCACAGGTAAGTATGAAACACTGGTCACCAAAAGCTTTTCGGTTAAAGTAAATAAAGGTGTTGAGGAAAGGAGTGTAACGGCAAATACCACAGATCAGCAAGGTATACTACAACTTGGCAACGACATTAAGTATATTAAAACCGGCAAACTAGACCTAAGTATACGCAGCGACGGCTTTTATGGTTCACTATTATATTATCTATTGCTTTTGCTCGGTCCAATCTCATTTTGCGCAGTATCATGGCATAAACAATGGAATGCCAAACGTAATAGCGACATTGTTAAATTAAAAAGCCGCAGGGCTGTTAAGGTAGCTACAAAACACTTAGCTAGTGCAGAAAAAGAATTAAAGGCACGTAATTCAAAAGCTTTCTATCAAAACATTTCGCAGGGTTTATATGGATATTTAAACAATAAATTAAATATTCCGGTTGCAGATATGAGCAAAGAAAATATAGCCGCAGGCCTGGAATCCAGAAACGTAGATGCAGAAACCACTGCACAGTTATTAAGCACACTCGATTTATGTGAAATGGCCCGCTACGCTCCCGTATCAGGCATATCAGAAAATGAGGTTTTTCAAAAAGCTAAAAACATTATTTATGAAATTGAAGAAAAATTATAAGCGGTTTTTTGCTGTATTTTGCCTGTTATGGCTATTTACAATGCCATTAAAAATGTCTGCAGCAAATCCCGATGCCAATACTTTATTCCAAAAAGGCAATATCGCTTATGCTAAAGCCGATTATAAAAGCGCAATAAGTGCATATCAGCAAATACTTAAAGCAAATCAGTCTGCAGATGTGTATTATAATCTTGGCAATGCCTGGTTCAAAGATGGTAATATTGAGCAAGCTATTTTATATTACGAAAGGGCACATCAGTTATCACCCGGCGATGCTGATATTAACCATAACCTTGCTTTTGCAAAGTTTAAGATCAATCCCGAATCTGTATTTGTTGCGGCACTATGGTGGCGTTCATTTATTTCCGCTATATCATTAAAATCCCTTGCCATTAGTAGCATTATTTGTTTACTATTGGCATCTGCCACACTTAGTTTTTATTTATACGCAGGTTCCGTACTATTAAAAAAGGTCTCCTTTTATGCTGCGCTGGTATTATTCGCTGGTGGAGTTTCCTTTATTTTTATGAGTAACCGGCAAGCTTATTATTTTGCCGGGAAGCACAAATCCGAAAGCCTAATAACGCCTCAGCGATAAATTTACTTCCCAAACTATGTCATGAAAAGAGATGGGGGGGGGCAAAATCAATTTTCAGGATTTGTCAAGGTTCTCGGAGCGTGTGAACATAAGCTAAAGCTTTACCTGAAAGTTTTTTATCGACACTGAATGAAATCCCATTAATCATGTAAGGTATAGCAAGCCCCATGCCGATGGATATTAGCAAAAAGGGCGGGGAGAGCTATACATACGGAGTTACAGACCTGCTAATCAGTAATGCTAACCCGAGTTGACATTAAAAGACACTTGGCAGCAGACCTTTATTAGAGATTAGATTGTTCTTAAAGAATGCAAATCGCATATAAAGTGGTTCGATTTTAGTCCTATTGGGCTACTGGACAAGTACAAAGCATTTAGAGAATTCTGAGACGCTTGTTACTTTAGTTCATCTAACTCATATCTGCCATTTGACAGATATAAGTTAGAGTATTATTCAGTAGGATGGCAAATAACTACTCTGCCTTAAGATTCTCTACCGGATTAGCCAGTGCTGCCTTAATTGACTGATAACTTACCTTTAACAATGCTATTGCCATAGATAAAATACCTGAGCGTTCTTAGCATATATTCAGAATTTAGATTTTCCAAGAGTTTAGCCATACATGGCCTAAAAATCTAGCGTGCAATTAATCAGGTAACGGCGTAGCAATACCGTAACTATTGAACTTATTTGCATATGATATTGGAGTAAAGTTAAACTTATTGACAGGACATACATTAGTCTATCTCGTTCAAAAATCTCCACGCCGACCATTAACATTTACAAGTAATTCCTACTATTACTTTAATTCCAACGCGCACTTCCCGTCAAGAGAATAAATAATAAAAGAAACAGTACGCACTACCCATTGCTCTGGATAGCGTCTTGATCTGATTTTAACGACCTCTCCAACAATAAAATTCTCTGGTCGATCACACAAGGCAACGACCTCGTGGACCGGATTGCCCTTGATAAAAATTTCCTTCACTCGCTATTGTAACTTAGGTGTCTTTTATACGTAGCACAAAATGAAAGTTGTTATAAGCTTAATGTAAAAATATTGTTGCAAAAATACAGCGGTTAGCGCACTCAAGCGAAATTCTAAAATTGATGATTATTTCGGGTTTCACAAGAAGAAAAGCTTTGACTGACCTGATCTCATTTCTGAATATAATCCATTCTTTAGGCGGGGTTATCCGTCTCTAAGTCTTCATTATACGCTCTCACTTCCAGTGTACAATTAAGATTTTCAATAATTTAGGAGACATTTTTTTGTGTGCTTTAGCTATTTTCAAGCACAGCGAATCTTTTCTTAAACTACCAATCAAACAGCTATTTTAATTGCACCTTCTTTTTCGGGCATTTTTATAAATATTTTTGTGGTACAAAATCACCCAAAGCTTCCCTTCGGAGCTAACGTTTAAGAAAGTACAATCAATGTTAAAAGGCAGTATTTTGAAGACTATAGATATTGATTTCACCCCAAGTAAAAACTCAGCAATTATTCTAGCCGAAAAAAGGAATAAGATTTCGGACGACTCGTTTTTTTTGATGAACTACAAGAAGCCTGTTTAAAAAAATTGATTTAAGATGGGGCAGCTATACGAATCCATCAGAAAAGTTTTTAGTTGAGATCTTTTTTGAACGAAAAGGGAAACAAAACATTACTGGCATTAGGTAAATTTGATCGATAAAGAAATAACGAGCACAATATTTCTTTCTCCAATTATCATTAAATAAATCGTAAAGAAACATTCTCCACAATGAAAGCATACGAGATCAAAAAACTGATTATCAAATATTTAATTCCTGTAATCGCATTATTATTAACTTCTTGCACACAATCATCAACTAAAATCGGAGACGCGGTTCAAAACAGTAGCTTGACTAAGGACGCAAGATTATTATCTGTTAAAAAAATGAAGGATGATCTAACTATACTTTGGGCGGCCATTAAAGAAATGCATCCTGCCTATGGTATGTACACTTCTGTTGACAGTTTGCAGAAAGTATATCGAAAGGTAAATGCCTCCCTTGATCGCCCTTTATCCGAAAACGATTATATCACCCATATATATCCCCTTCTTTGCAGCCTTGGATGCGGGCACACGCAGTTACATCACTCTGTCGGGTATAAGCCTTCGGGTATCAATCTCCCCCACTTACCGTTTGAGGTATTGGTGAGCAAACATCGGATATGGATAACTACACACAATACCAATTTATTAAATACCGGTGACGAGATTTTAAGTGTGAACGGCGCCCCGGCGGCCACTATGGTCAATCATGGATATAATTTGTATGCTGCAGATGGCTATAACGAAACCTTTAAAGAACTTTTTTTAAGCGAGTATGATGGTTTTGAGGATGTGTTTAACAGCTACTATCACTGGCAGCCGCCTTATAAAATAGCGTTGCGTACCAAACAGGGCGATTTAAAAACGATACTCCTCGATACCGTTGGCGTAAAAACACAGCGAACAACTCAAACCGCTGATATTGACACGAATTGGATCAACGCAAAAGGTACAGACTATTTGCCACTCAGGTTTCTCAAAAACTCATCAACTGCCTGGTTTCAGGTTAAAAGCTATCAATATCAGGATACTAATATTTATAAAGTGGCATTTAAGCAAATCCATGATAAAAGGGTCAGAAACCTGATCATCGATCTGCGCCACAACACAGGCGGCGATATCCGGATCGCCACCAAAGTCCTTTCTTATCTCGCTGACAGGCCCTATCACATGCTGAGCAATATCTGGGCGCGTGTCCCTAACCCATCGGTAAATCATTTTGAAAATTACTTTGACACGGCCCGCACCGCCAGCTTTATAGAAAGCTTTAGACCAGGAGAGAAACAAGGTACCCATTATCACATGAATATTAAACCTGCTTTTGGAAATTTGCTGGGTACGCTTCCATTAAGCAAGACTGATCATTATGAGGGGAATTTGTATGTACTGATTGACGGTGCTACCTTTTCAGCTGGCGCGCATACCGCTGTCTCCATTAAAACGCAATGCCGAGAGGCTATATTCATCGGTCGTGAAACCCTTGGCGGGGCCGAAGGTTGCAGTGGTGGCACGATTCAGCAATTAACGCTTCCCAATACCGGAGTGGTGATTGATTTCCCTTGGATGCGTTTTGTATCTGTTGCAAAAAATCCGCCGCCCGGTCATGGTATTATGCCAGACTACACCGTAGAATATCGTCCTGAAGATGTAGTAAACAGACGGGATTTAGATTTAGAGAAAGCGTTAAGCCTGATTGTACAGGCAAAAGCTGGAGGGATAAAGGATGTGGCAAAATAAGACATCCTGTCTTCGTCAGCCTGCTAATAACTCCTGCAATTAAGGTCATGAATTAAATCTTTAAGCAGCATAGTCAGCTGCTTAAAGATTTAAGTAATTTTTATTCAAAAAAAGTAACGAGCCCTGTTTCTACATCATACATACCACCAATAATTTTAATGCTGCCCTCCTGCTCTAACTCGGCCACTATTGGACTTTCTTGTCTTATCCTGTCGATGGTTAAACGAACGTGTATATCCGTAACTTTATTTACAAACTCGCTATTTTTACCATCTCTGTTTGAAGTGATAGTTTTTTCATTCGCAATAGCGGGTTGGATTTTCGTCAGTAACGTGGTCAGGTTTCCCATTTCCACATGATTACAAGCTCCAACGATTGCCCCGCATTTGGTGTGGCCTAATACGACGATGATCTTTGTTCCTACCACTTTGGTGGCGAATTCCATGCTGCCCAGGATATCTTCATTTAATATATTGCCGGCAATACGTATGCTAAACACATCGCCAAGGCCCTGGTCAAAAATAAGTTCTGCAGAGGTGCGGCTATCGATACAACTTAAAATCGTAGCAAATGGAAATTGCCCTGCCGAGGTTTCATTTACCTGTTGTAAAAGATTTCGGTTGGCTTTTAAATTATTCACAAATCTCTGATTGCCTTCTTTTAAAATCTGTAAAGCAGTATTAGGGGTTAAACTCTCTTGGGTTTCTTTTGAATGTGTACGCATAATTTTGTGATTGAATTATAATGAATAAAAACTTTGTGGCTTTAAAGGCTCCGGCACTTCTGATTCACCTAATAACTGTTTGATGTTGATTTCAATATTAGTAGCAATGGTTGTCATTGCCGTATCAGTTGGATGGTTACTGAACGGGTCCTGAAGATATGTAGCAGATTTTTCCAACAGGAAAAACGCGGAGGAGATGACGAGTATCATCGGGATCTCAAAAAAACTATCAATATCGATTAAGGCAATAGATAAAGTAACTACGAAAATATAGATGAAAAAGTGCAGAAATAAGCGATAAGTTTGAGGAAACACGGTACTTTTGATACGTTCGGCCATACCCATTGCTGTAGAAAAGTTAACCAAGGTATGGTTGATATGTACATGGCTGAATATTTCCAGACTTCCTTCGTCTTTCAAATCTGTTATTTGCAAGGCGTTTAATTGCAATAAGGCAAGCGGCTTGTTGTTGTGACTCTTAATTTTCTCCAGATCGCTTTCTGAGATGTATTTATTTAAATTTTCCAAAGCATCGAGTCCACGCAAACTTTGCCCCAGACTAAAGCACCAGGCGATTTGCCGGTAAGCAATTTCTTTGATTTGATCTTGCTTGTCTTTGGAAACGAACGACTGTAGTTGCAAAACAAACGACCGGCTCTCATTGACAATGGTTCCCCATATCTTCCTCGCTTCCCACCATCTGTCGTAAGACTGATTAATCTTAAACGACAGGATGACTGAAATCGCTGTACCAATGAACGCTGGTATGCCTATAGGCATTACCGGAATCAGGTGCTTGAATTTATAGGTTAAGTAGTTTACCAACAGCCCGATGATCAAGACATAAATAACCTCTAACTTGATTTTTTTAAGGATGTAGGATGGGGGAATTTTCTCTCTGAGCAACATATTAAAGTTTGTTTAGATTACCAGCTCCAAAAATATAAAAACTATATTAAATGATAGTAATACTATTATTAATAAAATAAAACCTTTTATTATATCGAATCACTACTTTTGTTCAAAGTATAACACCTTTATGGAATTTCAAGTCAAGTTTGCAATCAACGAGAAGATATTTTTGCGAAATCCCGAAAGCAGCGAGGTCGGAAAGTTGATGGTTAAAAAGGCGATAGACCTCATTTATGCACTAGGTTTTGAACATTTTACATTCAAAAAGTTAGCTATCGAAATAAATTCTACAGAAGCTACTATATATCGGTATTTTGAAAACAAGCATCGATTGCTACTTTACATTCTGAATTGGTATTGGTGCTATATGGAGTTTCTGGTAACTTTTAAATTGCAGAACGTCACGGACAAAAAAGAACAGTTGATGATCATTGTAAATTTATTGACGGATGAATTTGCAGAAAGCAGCGGTCAGTTTGATTACAACAAAAACTACCTTAATAAAATCGTCATATCAGAAAGCAGTAAGGTATACCTGGTGAAGGATGTAGCAGAAATCAATAAAGACGAAGTGTTCAAACCTTACAAAGATCTTTGCGCTAAAATTGCTGAAGTCATTACTTTTTGTAACCCGGACTACAAATTTCCAAGATCCCTGAGCACAACACTGATTGAAACCTCCCACCATCAACAGTTTTTCAGTGCAAACCTGCCAAAACTCACGGACATTACTGATGAAAATAATACAGCCTTTACTAGCCGGTTTATTATTGATTTTTTATGCAAGGTACTCAGCCAATAGGCCTCACTTAATGATCTTCCGAACAGGCATCAGACTAAGACGATAAAGCAGAACAACCGAAAGAAAGACTGTCCTATTGGATTGCTACCGGCAAGCGATAGATGTCATTTCTTATCTATTGAAACAAATTTTTCCTATATGACAAATGCCCTTATTCTTGCTTCTGCCTCTTTCTGCTATACGTTCGTTTTTAAGAGGTCAGTTTTGGGTCGTTCGAAATTCTACTCTTTTATTTTTTTGACTTCATCATAATTCATCTTCTTAGTTCGATGTTTCGGTATCGAAAATGAATACAAATATTACCATTAGATTCTTGTTCGTTCCCATAAAGAAAATATCGCTCTTGTAGCTTATATGATAGTGTTACCAATAAATTTTTAATTACAGTGGGTATCAGGCCGTCGTACAATTTTATTTCGCCCAATTTCGCTCCTCGATGATCTGGTAATGCATACATGAGGCCATGCTGCTTGATTAGAATCAGGCAAGACGCCTATTTGTTTGATTTTGATACTGTTTGAGCTGGTCTAAACGATACGCTTATAAAATGATCTGGAGCCTCATTTTGTTTAGGTGTTCGATTCAGAAATGTCTTAGCTAAGGCCTCGTTTTTTAAATATCGATTTAGGAAGTTTAATGTGTATAGAGCGACAAGCGCGTAACCCGTATTCGTGTCCTCCCGATTATAATCTGCGATCTGATCTTCACGATATTTTTCCGCCGTTTTTCTGCGTTGAGACATTGAACTGAATTCTGGATGTGACATCCCCAGCATATGTACACAAAAGAAATCACCGTTTACCCATTTATTCAGTACATTGGGTCCGATTCTGTCTTCATAGGGAGCATCGTCCTGTGCTAATGCTTCCAAACTTAGATCGCCTTGTGTGAAAAACATCAATGGTATGGTCATTTTTTCTGGATGTATCCCGCCCTTTTGCACGAGGCCGGGATAATATCGCAGGCTGCCATCCAGGGATACCAAACCGTCGATACGTGAGTCGTGAGCTGCTGCAAACAGGCTGGAGATACCACCATAACTCCAACTTAAGACCGCCACCTTGGAAGAATCTGCATTAACTAGAGAGGCACCATAAGTTATTAAATATGAAATATCTTGGGCTTGAGCGCGTATTCCTTCTAAATCGTCAGTCATATCACGCGTTGACGAGCCCATGGATGGACTTGCCAGAACGATGTACCCTTGGCTTGCAAGATACTCACACAAATCAGCGTTTTCCCAAGAAACGCCAGAGTCGCTTGGCGCATAAATCAGAATCGGATAACGTCCATTAATAGCTATTGCATTTTTTACCGCTCGCAATTTCTCAGCGAATGCCATTTTTAAGCGAGAACGCCACTTATTTTCTTGTGCGTCATCAGAATCAAATCGTATTTCTCGATCGGCTAACTGCACATAGTCACTAACTGTCATCGAAGGACGGTTGTCTGTCAATGACGGGTACCAAACCAATATCTGCAGAGGACGATTGGATCTAAGCAGGTCAGATTGTGATGACGTCTTTCGGACAGGCCAAGAGCGTGAATCATCGTATTGATTGACCACTTTTAAACCCACTGAATAATGACCATTCTTTTGAAGAAACCGGAATGGAGATTTTTGTCCCAGAACGCCCGGCAACCATGAGAAAAAAATCAAAAAAAGTACAAGAATACGCTTCTTTACGATGTTGAAAGAACCTTTCATTTATAATTTGTTTTTACAATATAAAAAACTTTATAGCAAATGTAATCCATAATGTTACTCAGTTGCTTCAGTAACCCTTAAAAAACGAAAGTACTAATAGTCTCTTAATAAACTTCAAACGCACAAACTTTATGGAATCAATCCCCGTATCTTTATCCTCCAGATATGATTTAAGATCATCACTATAAATAACCTCATCGCAGACATCGCGAGGCGTCGCATTTTTTAACGTCAGGCTGTTAAACTTGTAGTATAAACTGGTCCTTCGTTGGTGCCAGTGCCAGAACCCAGCATAAAGATCAGAAAGTGAGCATAGTGGCCTGGAGGATGGCAAATGACGACTTATCATTTATAACGCTTTCTTTAAGCAGAACACGAAAACCCGCAAACCTTTCAGGTCAACGATTTTAGCAATGCAAAAGAACACATAAAAATCCTGAAAAAGCACGCTCTGCATTACCAAGCGCAACGTATCAGCTTCACATTAAATGCGCTAAAAGCTAAATTTTAACCTTAAACCGACCTGGCTCAGGTTCAATTCTTCTTTTGAAGAATCCTTGATCGGTATCTTCAGATAAGGTTCTAATAAAAGGGCATTGCCCGGTGACAGTTGTTGCAAATAACCGAGCGAAACATTATAAAGCCCCAAATATCGCCTGTCCGGAACAGACGTTTCCCGCGAAGTTTCATTAATTAAATTAGTTTGCATATGACTATCCCCGTTCTGATCCACAAATGTGCTCGTGATCACTTTTTGCTCGTTATATGTCATCGATTCCTGCTGACTGGTAATCGCATAAGCAGACAGGCCAACACTTGTGTATAAATTTGCGCTTATTTTATATCTGATTTCTAGCGGGAGTTCCAATCCGCGCATGCCAGTCTCAACGCTCTGGAGTTGCTTTCCTGTTCCCGCGGCTATCATCCCCCCTGGTATGATATCCTTTTTGCCACCAAGCTCATTGTAATATATCCCTGAGGTTAATGAAAATTTTTGATCAAGCGCGTACGTGACTGAAGTACCTAAATCCCAGTCTCCTTTTTGTCTCGAGTCCCTGGCCTGTCCTATCGCTAACTCAATACCCCAGCGGCCTACAGGCTTCGGGTTTTCCGGCTCTCTGCCAAGATTTTTCTCTTTTTCCGCTTCCAAAAAATCGGCAAAAGACACTTCAGGACGGATACTCTTTTGTTCGTTAAACACAAAAGCAACTTTTGCGACGTAAAAGTCAGATATATTTTTTGCGTTAATATACGTGGCGGACGAAATTTTCAACGCCGTGGAAGATAAGCTATCCCAACTCACAAATTGACGCCTGGTATCCGCAACAATTAAGGCTATTTTTGAACATTCAGACGAGCGCTTATTTTTCTTTTGGTATACCGGTCTGCGCGCATGATTAACTGCAGCCGAATGCTTATAATTTTGCTCTTTAACTTTAACCTTGCTGATCTGTTGCTTATCATCTTTTACCTGCAGCGCAATAAGCATTAATACCCCCAAAATAGACATTACCAAAGCCGCCTTGCCGATTACTCCTCGCCAAGTGATAGGAGGACGATGATTGGCCTGATGCTTCTGAAACTCTTCCCAAGCCCCCGGACGATAATCGAACTCCAGGTCTTGCAGCTCATTTTTGATATGCTCGACTAAGTCGACCTGCTTGTTGTTAGTGTCCATAAGTGTTGTCTATTTTACCGAATTACCCTGGGCAATTAAAAATGCTCCCGGGAAACACGGAGTCTGCGGACGATGATCAATCCGGCTACTTGCTGATGGAAGCAAAGAGATCACGCTTGACAGTCCGGCAAGCGTGATCGTTTCTCCATTAAATTATTTATTGGTTAATAAGCCCAATGCAAATTTGGTGCTATCGGTAGCAGCTTTTAACCCCTTAGCCCAAATGGTATAAATTTTACCTTTTTCAATTTTCGTTTTTGGCAACGTAGCCAAAACGGTGGATTGCGCATTTGGTTTAACCTCAAAATTCAATTCTGCTCCCGGATCAATTGAGACAAAACCAGTTCCTGTTTTGAAACTTGTTTTTTTGAATAGCAAACTATCCTTACCGGCAACTTTCAAATCTAAATCACCTGCATCCGGACTGAGGTTGATAAAGCGGATTTTTGCTTTTTCAGCAGCAGGAACAGAAAGATCGTCTGCTGTGAAAACAAATACCGGCTTTGACGGCAGGTCTGCGATGTAAATCGAATAGGCTTTATCACTTTGTATATCCACTACTGATTTCGTTAGTACATCTTTCCCGTCTTTTTGGGTAATCGCAAATTCATACTTACCTGAATTGATAGTACCGTAGCTTAAAAACGTTCCGTAGGTCAGCGACTTTGTACTGGCTTTAGTCCCATTGATATAAAAACTGTACTCAGGAGATCCTGGAGAAGCATGCGCAATTGCCAAAGCGCCCGGTCTGGCTACAGGAGCTACGTTATTGTTGTTTTTACCGCAAGAAGCGATAACCATAGCTGTTAACGATAAAAGCGCAGTTGCTTTGTAAACCAATTTGGATTTGTTTCGTAAAATGTTCATAAAATTTAGTTCGAGTTATTATTTGTCTTTTGCCCTAAAACGGGAGCTCTGCAGAAAAGGCAACAGGGGAAATAAAAAATTCACATACTACGTCCATTCAAGATGACCCAGACTATCTGATCCGGAGGCAGGACTTACGGTAAGTTGGCCTGATACCTCTTAAAAACAGCCCCCTTTTTACGGCGATTACATTACTGTCCTTGATCAGTCTGAAGATTAATGGTTAAGCCCTTAATTACCTCGGGGTCGTGATCCTGCTGATCGCCTTGTTGCACGGCAATCGGCTTAATTAGTAACCATCAACTTGCGTTTTCTATACGCTCGAAGTTCCTTTGATAGGCCAACCGGAGACGACTTTTTGCCCGTGCAAGGTAGACCCTGCTATTTTTGAGCGGAATGTTTAAACTTTGTGAGATCTCTTCATGGCTATAACCTTCAATTTCAAACATATTAAATATAATACGCTGTATTTCAGGTAGTTCATTCAAAAGCGCCAGTATTTCTTCAAATTGAATTTTATTGATCACATTAATCGGATCAATTCGAATATCCTCATCGGCTAATTCTTCTATGTGATAATGATTTTTGTCTATTCTTAAAAAGTCAATAGCCGTACGTGACGTAATTCTGGCCATCCAGCCCTTAAATGCCTTCAGGTGGGCCAGTGACTCATCTGGAAATTTAAAATGATGCAGGTGATTAAATATTTTGATAAAGCTATCATTAACAAGCTCTTCCGCAACATGTGTTTTGGTGATGTAACGGATGGTGATGGCCATGATATACCCATAGAAAAACTTGTACAACCATTCTTTGCTTTTTACATCTCCGCTGATGCACTTGTCTATGATTTGATCTAACTTGATAACTGCCCTTGCTGAGCCGATCGTTTTACGAAACACTATACCTCCATGTCTATATCATCACATCGCCACTTGGTAAGGAAGATACCAGGTGGCATCTTCTATGGATGCATATCTCATTTATGATTACCAATACCCTAACACATTTCTTTTATCAGCGACTAGTTACCCGCTTTATTTATCATCGTGTTCATAAAACGGCGGGAATGAATAAAAAGTAACAGGAGCTTTCACTTTTTCAGTCATTGTCGGGTCAGGAATCTTAGGAGCAAAAAATATATTATCCACTGCGTTTTGACCGAGCCATCTGAAGCATCGCGATTCTGCGATTAAGTAGCGCGTGTGTTGAAGTCCTGAAATTCCGTACGGTTTGGTTATCCCGACAGGCAATCATCAAGCAGATATTAACATATATTTAACACAATCTTTACGTGCCTTCGATACCTTTGGCGCCGAGTTATTGATGGCAGCGGGAGATGCCGATATCAATATACCCCCTCAAAAACGGCCACACCGCACCTGCTGTGCTGGTTACACAATCACATTTAATTTAATAAAAACAGAATTTACCAACATGAATTCAAGAAGAGACTTTTTAAAAAAAGCTGCTTTGCTTTCCGGAAGCGCTGCCATGATGAATGCCTTACCACCCGTTATCCAAAAAGCGTTAGCAATTAACCCTGAATACGGCAGTAGTTTTTATGATGCAGAGCATATCGTATTTCTAATGCAGGAAAACAGATCTTTCGATCATCAATTAGGTACCCTGCAGGGCGTTCGTGGCTATAATGACCCGCGTGCCATAGATCTCCCCAACAAAAATAAAGTTTGGCTGCAGACCAATAAGGCCGGTGATACTTATGGGCCATCACACTTAAATGTAAAAGACACCAAAATTGCCTGGATGGGTTCGCTTCCACACGGTTTTAGTGACCAGACCGATGCTATGAATGGTGGCAAATACGACAAATGGCTACACGTAAAAAATGCCCGGGATAAGAATTATGCAGACATGCCATTAACAATGGGATATTGCGACCGTTCGGATTTTCCGTTTTATTATTCCCTGGCTGATGCGTTTACCGTATGTGATCAAAACTTTTGTTCTAGCATAACCGGTACCCATCCCAACCGCTATTATTGGATGACCGGCACCGTACGTGAGGCTAATAAACCAGAGGGGATTGCACACTTATGGAATATCGATAATTACAATTACCCCGAGCTAAACTGGACCACCTTCCCTGAAAGACTGGAAGAAAACGGTATTAGCTGGAAAGTTTACCAAAATGAACTGACCATGGGGCAAGGTTTAAAGAATGAGGAAGATGCCTGGCTAAGTAATTTTGGCACCAATGTGCTCGAGTACTTTAAACAGTATAACGTTCGCCTGCATAAAGGCGGAATTGCTGGTTTACAGGTAAAAAAAGACAACGCGCTTCAGCAAATTGCAGAGCTTGAAAAGCAACCACAGGAAAGCAGAACCATCACGAGATTAGCCGCTGCAAAAAAGCTGCTAAGCAATATAGAAGCGGCGCAGTTGAAATATACTACAGAAAACTTCGAAAGTTTATCTAAACAGAGCCAGTCTTTAAATAACAGAGCTTTTACAACAAATACCGGCGACCCGGATTATCACAAACTTGTATCGCTTGAATATGATGACAATGGCATAGAACGAAAACTGAATGTACCTAAAGGCGATGTTTTCCATCAGTTTAGAGAAGATGTAAAAAATGGAACGCTACCTACCATATCCTGGTTAATGCCACCAGCTAACTTCTCTGACCATCCGGGCGAACCTTGGTTTGGGCCGTGGTATGTGAGTGAGGCCATGGAAATTTTATTGCAAAACCCCGAGGTATGGAAGAAAACCATCTTCATTTTAACCTATGATGAGAACGACGGTTATTTTGATCATATCCCACCGTATGTTGTGCCTAACCCATATAAAGAAAATACAGGTAAGGTGTCGGCAGGAATTGATCCCAAATTGGATTTCGTTACCCGCCAGCAGCAAACTAATCCTTCTGCGACAGATAGCAACATCCGGGAAGCGCCGGTGGGTTTAGGTTATCGTGTACCGATGATTATCGCTTCACCATGGACACGTGGTGGCTACGTATGTTCTGAAGTATTTGACCACACTTCGTCCATTCAATTTGTTGAAACTTTTTTACAGAAGAAATTCAATAAAAAAGTAAAGGAAGAAAATATCACACAATGGCGCAGAACCATTTGTGGTGACCTAACCTCTGCCTTCCGCCCCTATCATGGCGAAAAGATAGATGGCCCGGTATTCCTGGAGCGCAAATCCTTCATGGAGAGTATTCACCAGGCCCAATTCAAAGAAGCTCCTGCTAACTTCAAAAAGCTATCGGCGGAAGAAATCAGGCAAATCAATACCGACCATAATCAGTCTCCTTATTTTCCGAAACAAGAAAAGGGTATAAAACCTGCCTCCGCCTTACCTTATGAGCTTTACACGCATGGTCATTTTGATCAACACAAAATGGCCTTCCAGATGACGTTTAAAGCAGGCAATCAATTTTTCGGCGCCAGATCAGCAGGTTCCCCATTCAGGGTTTACGCCTTATCTCCATACCAAAAGGAGGATTTGCGTGCATGGGATTACACAGTTGCAGCTGGCGATATATTAACTGATCAATGGCAGCTCGCCGATTTCGAAAATGAGGCTTATCACCTTAAGGTTTATGGGCCGAACGGCTTCTACCGTGAGTTTGCCGGCGACAAAAACAACCCACCTGTAAAAGTAAGCTGTGACTACGAAGCCAGTAAATTAAAAGCGACAAGGCCAACCGGAAACGTAATGGTAACGATTGCTAACCTCGATACCAGGGCGCATACGGTAACGATTGCCGACAAAGGCTATAAAACATTGGACCGGAAGCAAATAATTGCAGCCGGAGGCACAACCAAAATCATACTGAATCTTTCAAAAAGCTACAACTGGTATGACTTCAGTGTAAAATTGAAGGGGTATGAAAACTTTGAAGAACGTTTTGCCGGCCGCGTTGAAACCGGCTTAACAACGCAAACCGATCCTTTAATGGGTGGTATCATTTAACCTTTACTATTAACTACTTACCGTGTTTTGCAACATTATTTATGATCAATCAATCTGATAAAGAATTGCTGCAGGGCATTGTTCGGGAAGATGAACAGGCCTTCCAGGTGTTGTTTGACAGACACTGGAAAAGCCTGTTCTCTTTTGTTTACCGATTAACCCGGGACGAGAGCCAGACTAAAGATATATTGCAGGATGTTTTTATTGATGTATGGAATAACAGGAGTAATTTATATTCTGAAAATTCCCTTTTACCTTATTTAAATACGATTGCCAGGAATAAAGTAATGTCTGCGTTCCGAAAAGATAAGGTAAGGTTGCAGGGAGCAGACATTTTGTTGGAAAACATTAACAGAGCTGTACAAAGCGACGAACAGTTACTTTTTAAAGAGGTTAAGAAATCCGTTGATGACGAACTCTCTAAAATGTCTTTTAATATGCGTGCATGTTTCCAACTGAGCCGCTATGAAGACAAAACAATCCGTGAAATAGCTGTAGAATTAGGCCTTTCTGAACAAACGGTAAAAAACAATATTTCGGAAGCGTTGCGCAGGCTTCGCGTTACCGTAAAACAGGGTTCGTTGTTATATTTGCTATTTTGGTGCGCCGAAACCATGTGGCAAACGTTAATATAAGCTTAACCTTTTCTTAAAGTACTTTTTAGCCTTTCGGGCGCTATGTTCTTGAATGAAGGACATAAAAAACTCATTGTTAAAGAAATTATTTCGACAATACCAGGATGGATCCATTGATCAGCATAATAAAGAAATGGTTGATCAGTGGTTCGCCCGGTATGATGCTGAAGAAATCGTTGATATTATTAGCGATAGTAAAACAGAGCAAAGAATTTACCGCGAATTAAACAATCGTATCATCAATACCAGAAAGCCGGTCGCCTTATATCAACTTTGGCCAAATTCTATCTGGCTAAAAGCGGCCTGTTATGTCAGTGTATTTTGTTTAGTTGCCGGCTTATTTTATAGGTATCAGTACAACGTAGAAAACACCACTGTACCTAAAATTTATCACCAGGTAAATTCCGATAATGCACAAGTAAAAAAAATAAAACTCCCAGACGGTACTGAAATTTGGCTTAATGCAGCAACGCAGATCAGGTTTGCCACATCATTTCAACACGATCTGCAAAGGATTGTATATTTAGATAAAGGCGAGGCCTTTTTTAAAGTTAGGCATAATCAGGAGCGACCGTTCAGTGTTATTTCCGGCTCTATAGTCACCAGAGATATTGGTACCGCGTTCAATATCCGTGCTTATGATCTTAGAAATGACTACCGTGTCGCAGTTGCTTCGGGCGAAGTACGCGTAGAGCGGACTGCCAAAGCTGGGAACAGCGACATATTAAGTACCCAACTCCGCGCAGGCGACGCACTTTTTTATAATCCTGACACCCGCCAAACCCAAATAACTAAAAAAGATATATCCAGCATTAATGCTTGGCACACCCAAGGCACCTTGTATTTTGATGAAATGACTATAGTTCAAATCGGGCAGGAAATATCACGCCATTTTAACACTGACGTAATTATTAATAAACCGGAACGGTGTAAGAGAAGATACACCATTAACGCGGCTAATGAGAGTCTAACCGAGGTTCTTCAACAGCTTACGTTAGTAACCGGCATCAGTTATAAACTTGACTCTAACCAATTAACCATTAATGCTCCCAAGTGAACCAAATGAATTAAAAACAAACAAGCCTATAAAAAGCCGGAAGTGATCCCGCACCTCCGGCTGCACGGTCAGGGCTGTAGCAGCCAGGACTTTTCAATTAACTATACTAAAATTAATTTAAGCAAATAAATATGCACCTTTTTATTCAAAAAATAAAAAAAGGATTTGAAAAAAACCCGCCATCCCGTATGGCAATATTGTTTTTATTCGTCCTATTTACCGTTACAAACGCTCAAGTTTACTCACAGTCTACCGATGCATCCATCTCTGGACAGGTGAAAGACGACAAAGGCCAACCTCTACCTGGTGTTACAGTTGCGCTTCAAAGTGCATCAAACGGTTTCCGCTCTGTAAACGTAACCAACGTCGACGGAAAGTACAGCTTCCGCCAATTACCTTTGGGTAAACAATACAGCATTAAGGTATCATTTATCGGCTTTACCACACAGCTTAAAAACGAATTATCACTCAATCAAGGTGATAAGCTGCTCCTTGATTTCATATTGGCCAGCAATACAACCGGCCTTAACGAAGTTGTTGTGAAAGGCAACAGCCTGGGAAGCCGGAATGATCGTCTGGGAAGCAGTACAACCATCAGTGCCCGTACGATCCAGCAAATTCCCGCATTGAACAGAAACTTCACCAACCTGATCTCTTTGGCTCCAACTTCAAATGGTGGTTCTGTAAGCGGTCAATTACCTTCATCAACCAATTATGTAATTGATGGAACCAGCGCCCGTAGTAACCTTACCTCGGGTGCGGTAGGCAGCGGCCCCTATTCTCTATCATTAGAGGCCATCCGCGAGTTTGAAGTATCAACTAACAATTATGATGTAACGCAAGGCCGTTCGGGCGGTGGTACGGTTAGTGCTATTACCAAATCTGGAACGAATACCTTAACCGGTTCTGCTTTTGAATACTATCGTTCTGACGGTTTGGCCAGCCCGTATGATATCCGCGGAAATAAACGCCAGCAGAATTTTGCAACCAACCAATACGGCTTCAGCTTAGGCGGCCCTATCGTAAAAGATAAATTATTCTTCTTTACAGCGTTGGACCGCCAAAATCAATCGAGCCCATTTTTTATTGCTGATATTAAATCTGATGCAGATGCAATTGCTTTGAAAATAAGCAAAGGCATGCTTGATAGCGTAATTAAAATCGGACGTGAAAAGTATGGTCTTAGCAACAGCCCGCAGGTTGGCGAATTTCCAAGAAAAACAGTTGCAAATACTTTTTTTGCCCGTTTGGATTGGCAAATCAATGATAAAAACCGTTTAACCGTACGTAACAACTATAGCGATTGGAATAACCCGAACAGCAATGACGATAACTCAAACATTAACTTATTTGAAGTTTGGGGTAATTTCAAATCCCGTGAAAATACCACTCTGGCATCATTACGTACACAGTTTAGCTCTAGTTTCCTAAATGAGTTAAAATTGCAATACCAAACTGCTAAACGCGATTATTTACCTAACAGCCAGCTGCCTATGGCCAATATTCCACGTGCTATTGTTACCGTAAAATCAACTTTACCAAACGGTACTCAAGGTAACACATCTGTACAATTGGGTGGCCAACGTTTTACCCCTGAAAACGATTTAGAAAATCAGTTACAATTGGTCAATACCAGTTATGTTACCAAGGGCAAATACAACTTCACTTTTGGTACCGATAATACACTGACCTACTTAAATACATACATTTCTAATGAGCAAAATGGCAGGTTTATTTTCAATAGCGTACAAGAGTTTAACGACCTAAACCCTACCCGTTTTGTACGTGAAGTGCCTATTGATGGTATCCCTTCTGTACAGCAATATGTACTAAATCTTTCTGCATTTGGCCAAGTTGAATTTGAGCCGGTTAAAAACGTAAGCGCAACTTTTGGTTTGCGTTGGGACATGACAAGCTACCTTACAAAAGGTGCTTATAACCCTGTGGTTGACAAAGCACTTGGTTTGAGAACCGATGCTAACCCTACAGACTGGAATAACTTTCAGCCGAGAGTGCAATTTACATGGGATGTTCAGGGTAGAAAGAAAGATATCATCCGTTTCGGTGGAGGTATCTTCTCAGCTAATCCTATTAACTATTCACAAGTTAACAATATACAGAACAGCGGAACTAAAGTGGCTTCTATCGATGTTACCCGCCCTAATTCTGGCACCAACCTGGTGCCCAAACCAAACTTCCCGGCTTATCGTAATGATCCATCAACCGTACCCGGGCTTATTGCCGGCGCACCGGTTGTATCAACGATTAATTTAAATGACCCGCATTTACAGATCCCAACCATCTATAAAGCCAATTTAAATTACAACCACGTATTTGGTGATTGGTTACGCCTGGGTGTTAACTTATTGCTGAGCCATACTACAAACAATTACGTTTATCTGGATCGTAACCTGGTTGACCAACCGTATTTCACACTGGCAAATGAAGGCAACAGAGGTGTATTTGTTCCGGCTAATACTATTTCTCCTTCTGGTATTACCGATAACGTGCAGGGTAGAAAAACGCAGCAGGTTGGCCGCACGCTTGAGTTAACCAATGGTGCCAAGTTAAATCAAATGGCTTTTATTTTTGATGGTGATTACAGGTATTATAAAGATGGTTTCTTAACCTTCAGCTATACATGGAACAGCACTAAAGATAACACGTCATACAACGGTAACGTAGCTAATACATCAACATTCCGTCCTATAAAATCAGATCCGAGAGATTTAACCGAAATGAATTATTCTGATAACCAGTTCAGAAATAAATTAGTTCTTTATGGATCAACTCCTACCTGGAAAGGTTTCTCGTTTAGCGGACGCTTTACCGGCACCAGCGGAACACGCTACTCATTAACTGTTGATGCGGATATTAATGGTGACTTTGTTGGCGGCCCAGGTACTGATAATGACTTAGCGTTTGTTTTTGATCCTAATGCAGCAAGTACCCCTGCAGCTATCAAAACTTCAATGCAAAAGATCTTAAATAATCCCGATAACCGTGCTAAAGATTACATCAAGAAGAGCATAGGCAAAATTGCTGACCGTAACGGCGGCAGTAACCCATTCTCTGGCACATTTGATTTACGCTTGGCCAAAAGTATTCATACATACAAGGCACAGGCTCTTACTATAACAGCAGATGTGTTCAACTTCGCCAACTTATTAAATAAACACAAAGGTGTTAACTATAATCTTGGCCAGCAAACGCTTTATACAGTAACAGCCTTTAACCAGGCAACTAAAGAATATACCTACAAAGTAAACGAAAATGTAGGTGTAACACAGCCGAACGGCACACCATACCAGATCCAATTAGGTGCACGGTATTCGTTTTAATTAATAAAATATGATTCTCGTGATAGCTGATCTATATCACTACGAGGTCTATCCAACAATACAATTTATAAAAACGGGCAGGGTTAACCTGTCCGTTTTTTAACGTTTTATCAAGCTAACAGAGTATGTTATTTTTAATTCGGTTCCCGGATTTTCAAATTGATGCTCCCAGCCTTTCCCGAAACCACTGATTGTGATGAAGAAAATGGGATTATTTTTGCTTGGGATAGCGATGTTAATCTCCTACCCGATTATTGCGCAAACCACTAAAAGTAGTTTGTCGGGCATCATCTGTGACCAAAATAAAATAATGATCGAAAATGCCAATATCCGCCTTATTTACCAGCCCTCATTAACACAATACGGTTGCGCCAGCAATAAAACAGGTCGGTTCTATTTGCCGGATATTAAACCGGGCGGCCCTTATCAGTTCGAAGTTACCTGTGTGGGCTATGCACCCTATCTTAAAGAAGATCTCTATTTAGGAGTCGACGAAACCGAAACATTTCAAGTTATACTACAAGATTCACATACCCAATTGCCCGAAATAGTTATCAGGGCAACATTTGCCAGCAAACCCATATCGATGGTAAAACAAACGAACCTGGCAAATCAAACAGGACTGGAGCAATTAAATTTCCTGCCCACTATTAAAAGAAGTATCAGCGACTATACGCGCTTGACGCCTCAAGCTTTCGGACCAGCAATCGCAGGCGGCAATTATCGCCAAAACTTTATCACAATCGATGGATCTGAATTTAATAATATTTTTGGCGTGGGTGATAATCTTCCGGGCAACGGTGCGCAGCCGGTATCTTTAGATGCTATTGAGCAATTATCAGTCAACAGCGCTCCTTTCGATGCCATATCGGAATCAGGCTTTATCGGAAGTGCGATCAATATTATTACCCGGTCCGGCAGTAATCTAACAACTGGATCGTTCTATCGCTATTTCCGCAATCAGGATAACTATGGATATCGGGTAGGTAACAACTCATTTGATACCCGAAAATCCTATTACCACCAGGATGGCTTCCGTTTGGGTGGTCCAATTATCCGCAATAAACTATTCTATTTTATCAATGCGGAATATGAAAACGAACAATATAACCCGCAACAATTCATCGCATCAACGGATGAAAGTCCTTATGGTAGTAATCCCAAGATTTCCCGCGCGTCTGCATCAGAACTTAACGATATTGGCAACTACCTCCGTAATACTTATAGTTATGATCCGGGTGTTTACAGTAACTATCCATTTGAGAACAAAAGCCTAAAGCTATTGGCCAGGGTGGACTGGAACATAGCGCCCAATAATACGTTTAGCATCAGGTATAACCAGCTTAACAGCACCCGCCCCGAATTGGTTAATGGTTCACGCAGCCCACTCACCGCATTTCCGACGGGATTAGGCCGCCGTAATAACAACGCTTTGCCCTTTAGTAATGCCAATTTCAGCACCCGCTCCAATTTTTATTCCCTGGCAGCAGAATGGAATAAAAAACTAAGCGGTAACAAGTCTAACACCTTGCGAATATCCTATACCCAGCAATATGAGCCACGCAAATCAGACAGCAAGCCTTTTCCTTTTGTAGATATTTTAAAAGACGGTATCCCGTTTACCTCATTCGGCTATGAACCCTTTACATATGGCAATAGCCGGAATGTTGACCTACTCTCATTTACCAACTACTTAAACTCGAACCACGGCAAAAACAACTGGCAGCTTGGTATGCAGGGCGATTACAGCAAAACTAAAAACACGTACATGCCATTTGGTACCGGTTATTACACCTTTGCATCCTGGGATGATTTCGTATCCGGGCAGCATCCGGTAGATTACGCTATAACCTATTCTACGGTATCCGGAAAGGCGCAGCCTTCATACAGTTTTACATATGTGAACATGGCACTCTTTGTCCAGAACCAGATGATATTAAGCCGCCGCGCGAGCCTTACAGCGGGACTGCGTGCAGATTTGCCCTGGTTTCCGCAGGCACTAGCAGAAAACCCCGCAATAGCCGCACTGACTTTTGCAGACGGCCAGCACCTGCATACTTCGCAGTTACCACGGCCATCTTTGCTCCTTTCGCCCCGCATGGGTTTATCTGTTCAACTGAACGAACAAGGTACACTGCGCTTAATAGGCGGCAGTGGCATATTTACCGGCAGAATCCCCTTTGTTTGGATTATCAGCCAGGCACGGTATTCCGGCTTGCAACAAATTACACAAATCTGGCAGGGTAAGCAGAATACCCCCGGTCCGTTTAATCCCGATCCGCAGGTGTACAAGCCCACCTTACCTCCTGCCCAAAGCATGCCCTCCCTAACGAGTGTATTATCCAAAGATTTTAAGATGCCTCAGACCTGGAAAAGCAATCTCGGTTTAGATTTACGTTTGCCCTATGAAATCAATGCGACAATTGACGCTTTATATAATAAGGACATCAACGCCATAACTTTTGCTGATGCCAATTTGGTTGCTCCGCAGCACCTGAATATTCCAGGATATCCAGATCACCGGACAATATACCCTGCTGCTAATAATAAAAAGTTTATTAACCCTTTAAATAACTCGGGGCTGCCCGACGTTAATGGCGACGCTCCCTTTAATGCAGTTGTGGTCGGCAATTCTTCAAAAGGCTATTATTGGTCAGCAAGCATCAAGCTGGAGAAAAAATTCACCGGTCATTTTTCCATTTCAGCAGCTTATAGCAGAAGCCTGGGTAGGAATCTGAACGATGGCGATGGTGATCAAACCCTATCTGCATTAAATGCGACCGCAACCGTCAACGGCATGAATCATGCCGAATTGGGTTACGCCGGATATGTAAGCCCTCAACGGGTTGTTGCATCATTAATTTATCAGATAGCTTACTTAAAAAGATACAAATTGAGTTTAGGTCTGGTCTATCAAGGCGCTATAGACGGGCGCTTCTCCTATACTTATGCAAAGGATTTCGTCCATGACGGAACGAATAAATCATTAATCTACATACCAAAAGATCCTTCCGAAATTACGTTTTCCCCGTTGACCGTAAACCAACCTCAGAAAACCATCTATAGTCCTGCCCAGCAAACCGAAGCATTTTTTAAGTATCTGGATCAGGATGGGTATTTGCGCCAACATAGAGGGCAATATGCAGAAAGAAATGGCGCAACGCTTCCATGGCGTAGTCAATGGGATTTAAAACTGATCCAAAATATAAGCATCAATAAAAATTCAAAGCATATAATTGAACTTACCTGCGATGTATTTAATGTAGCAAATTTATTGAACAACAATTGGGGATTAAAAAAACTGGTTAACGCCAGTTCCATACTTATTCCCTCCAACTTAAATGAAGTAAAACCTTATGGCAATACCATACCTACTTTTCAACTGGCAACGGTAGGTGGTAAACTGATAACCGAAACATTTAAAAACGACATTAGCCTTAATTCAACCTATTCCATGCAATTCGGCCTACGATATTCTTTTTAATTTAAGTATCCAATTAAAATCTATTCTAAAGAAACTACGGTAAACCCAAAGCCGATAGACTGACGATATTCCGTGAACCAAATCGTCATTTAGGGAGATACCGTCAATGTTTTAAACCACAAACACCACACAAATAACTACCAATAAATCATTTTCACAATTGGCATATCATTGGTCGACATTAGTCGATAGTAACAGCAAATCAATCACCAATACTGGATCCAACATCCGAAAGCAACAAACTTTTCATACCTTTCGGGGAGCTGTCCTTGAGAATGCTGGCGCTCACGTGGTATCCTCTCGATTATAAACTCATTTTTGGCTAACAGGATAGCTTCAAGGAATTAGCCGAAGTCTATTGATATTGATAATGGCGCACAAGCAAAGCCAATTTTCGAGCAGATCATATCTACGCTACCTGAGAAAAACGCTGAGCGAATCATTAAAGCCATCATTGGAACACTTGACCGCTATTTTAAATTTCGTTTTTAGGCCCATTCTTCCACCAATTGAATCATCGTATGATAGACTGGAAAATAAACTCGAAGATCAGAAACTATCGAATGAGGATACACACAGGCAACGAATTCCTTATCACATCGAAAAAGACGGAATCAGATTACATCCTGGATGGAGAGATTACTTTTTTGCTAATAGAAATATTATCTTGGGGTTTATCAAATGGCACCTCTTAAGGTTCCTGCAAAAACACAACCCGTCAGTCATTAATTGGTCAGAAAATAAATGATCTGGCAGGTATTGCCCTTACTGTTTTTGTTTTTGTCTTTACTTATGGTCAGTTTCAGCGTGTGCTTTCCGTTTTTGAGGTTGGTGTCAAACGTTAAATACCAGGGCAAATAGATCCAGTTACTGTTTTCGGTAAACAGATCCACACTTTTTGAAGGGCCATTATCTACGCGATAGTCTACCTTACCCGCGTCTGGCCCTGAAACGATAGCAATGCCGATAGCGGTACCAGTAAAGGGTAGCGTTAAGGATGCGCCCGGACGTGTGGCAATAAGCATAGGTTTATGAACAAAACCTTCCCGCGTTACGAGGTGGTCACTCGGAGCCCAATCATCGTCGATTGACCACCCGTCATCAACCTTCACATTTTTGATACTGAAATACCGTCCGTTGTTCAAATTAAAAACATTAAGGGGTTTTGGCAGCCGTATACCAGAAATCAATTTTTCATAATCAAAACAGCTGTCAAGCAAACTTCTTATGGAGGCATAATAAAGTTCCTGTCCGTAAAATGCCGGGTGCAGGTCTTTAAAATCCCATTCCCAGGAAAACTCCTCATTCTTTATTTTTGCAGCGACTTCGGCTGCTAGGTTAATGGAAGGCAAACCGTAATGCCCGGCAACGATTTCATGGTTGGCTACCTGTACCGGCACCATCCCCTTACCATAATCATTTAGTTTATAAGGGTCGGCGAACGACATTAAAACAATGTCCATTTCCGGATTGCTTTTACGTGCGTGCCGTACGATACCTTCTAACGCGCGTATTTCGGTAAGGCTGTCAAGGCCGTTAACTTTGTCATTTACGGCAGCCTCAACAAACAACAGATCGACTTTGCCTGAATCAAGCACGTCCCGCTGAAGGCGAAAGGCATGTGGAAGGCTTCCGAGGGAAGGGATTCCTGCCTGGATAAAATGGAATCTAGTGTCCGGAAAACGTTCCGTAAGGTATCGGCTTATTTTTTCACGCCAGCCCGGGTTATAGGTTATCGAGCCACCAAGAAAAGCAACAGTCGCAGTTTTCCCCCTGAATTTTCTAAAACTTTTACCAAGGCCGCCCCGGGTTTTGAAATAATCAGCATAAGGCAGTACTTTTTTCACCGGGTAACAGGCATACATGATCATATTGGCCCATTGCTCGGGATGATTAATTGGAAAATGATGACCGTTAAGTTCCTGGGGACCGTTTGTTACCGTATAAACCGTCATAGGGCCGCCCAATGCCATGTAACGCTGCGCGAACAGGTTGGTATTTTCGGCGTTGGGTACTATCTTGTCGTTCATGCCTATGATATGGATTACCGGCACCTTGAACGCTGCCAGCCCTTCCAAGTTGTCAACCGGGTTATCTTTAAAATCCATTGCCTGCCGTTCATCAAAGTGGTAGACCCGTTTCAGCTGCTTCCATAAAATGGTATCACCCGGCCCCGTCAACTTACCACCGGGCCAGCTTTTGATATCGCATACCGGTGCTTCGTTGTAGATACAACTCACCTTATCCGGGTTTCGTTTGGCCCAGCCGAAAACATACAGTCCTCCCCTGCTTACACCTTCCAATGCGGCCCTAAATGCAAATCCCCGTTTCATAGTCAGGTAGTTATACAGCTTATCCCATATCTGAAGGGCGCCCGGACTGCCGTACTCATCATCTACATTTACATAGGCTATATGAAAACCCCTGTCGAGCAGGATACTGTCTATATCGGTATGCCAGTCCGGGAAGGACGCGCGCCATACCCAGGGATTACCCTGAAGGGCTTTTTTAGGTTTTACGTAATAGGCTGCGTGTGTACCGATGAAGAAATTTACCTTTTCAAACCCTTTCCAGGTACCATTTCCGGCGATTGAAACAGCGTTTACGGTTCGATCCCCGTGAATGTCCCCACTTTTACTTTGAGCCAGTACACGGGTGAGAAATACGATCGCAATCAAAAATAGAGGCAGTTTTTTTCGCATACTTAATAATATCATAAATAGTCTATATCGGGCAGTTCAATACCTACAAACCCGGTCAATACTGATAATGCATTTTTTACGGCTGATCTGTTTATGCCACTCCATTACCTGCCGGGTTTGAAAATGTAAGATTTTCCGGCAATTGTGTTAAATTCATAACGCGCTCCGGAAACGACTTTTGTCGTCGTGTACTTTGTTTTATTGGTTTTCAGTTTATTTGGCGATCTTAGTTTACACAGCCCGCCGGCCAGTGATTTAAGAATCAGTTTGGAAACGCGGCCGTTTTTCCATTGCAGATCCGCAACTTCAAAGCCGCCGCGGGCCTTTAGGCCCTGCACACTTCCGTTGGGCCAGGCCTTCGGCAGGGCCGGTAATAACTGTATCTCATCTGTCTGGCTTTGCAGCAACATTTCGGTAAGGCCTGCTGTGTACCCGAGGCTGCCGTCGATCTGAAACGGGGGGTGCGCGCAAAGCAGGTTAGAGTATACGCCACCGCCCTCATTGTAATCAACGCCAGATCCCCCGGTAAGCTTTATAAAGTTTTTGATGATTCTATATGCATGGTCGCCGTCCTGCAATCGCGCCCAAAAATTGATTTTCCAGGCCATTGACCATCCTGTCGAGGCGTCTCCCCGTGCATCCAGGCTGATTGCCGCAGCCTTGGCCAGCTCCGGTGTTTTGATCGTGCTGATACTTTTTCCGGGATGAAGGCCAAAAAGGTTGGACGAATGCCGATGCGTGTCTTTTGGATCGTCGCGGTCTGTTTCCCATTCCTGCAATTGTCCCCAGCGGCCAATTTTTGGCCTGAGCAGGTGATCTCTCATGTCCGCAACATGTTTTCGGTAGTCTTTATCGACGCCGAGCACATCAGCAGCGTTGATATAGTTGCTGAACAGATCGTTCACAATAGACTGATCATACGTAACGCCATCCTCCGTGGGTCCATGTTCCGGCGACCATCCCATTGGCGATACCAGGGTTCCATCCGGCCTTCTTTTCAAATGATCGTCCCAAAACTCAACAATCTCTTTTTGAATAGGGTAAGCGAAATTCTGCAGGTAAGCAGTATCCCTTGTAAATGCGAAATGTTCCCATATCCCTTGTGCATACCAAGCGCTTCCCGGCGTATTCCAGCTGAAACTCGAGCCACCGAAAATATTATTTTCTGTACGTACGGTCCATCCCCTAACACCCGGATATTCTTTTTGGGTACTTTCCTTTTTTACTTCGCGCATACTATTGATATAGTCGAGGTATGGAAAGTGACATTCAGAAAGATTGGTTGGTTCTGCCAGCCAATAATTCATTTGGATGTTAATATTAGAATGATAATCACTTCTCCAAGGCGGGTTCTGGCTTTCGTTCCATATACCCTGCAAATTGGCAGGCAAGCCGCCTTTCCGCGATGAGCTGATCAGCAGGTACCGGCCGTATTGATATAGCAGCGCTTCCAGGTCGGGGTCTGCCGCTTTTCGATAATTAATCAGGCGGTCATGAGTGGTCTTGTCCGAAATGGCTACCGGTGTTTGTCCTAAACTGATACGTAGCCTATTGAACAATTTTTGGAAATCTTTAACATGTCTGCTTACTAAGCGCGTGTAGCCCTGAGCCAAAGCGGCATCAAGGTTTTCTGTCACCTTACCAGCGGGATCCGCCCCCCGCCAGTGTTTGTTGCGATCACTACTGTAATCCGTAGCGGCGCTGATTAACAGGGTAAACCCATCGGCATTGTTTATTTTTATCAGCGGGTTGCCTGCGCTGTCTGCTGCAATTGTGACCGCACCGCCGTCAGCCATGATCGCGGCCGATGCGTGGTAGGCCAGTCCGTTTACCAGTTTCCCGCCGAACAGCAAACGCTTACCATTAACCGTTGTTTTAGTGCCGTGTGCGTCAAGAAGGTTAATGGTGGCCGAACAGCTGCCTTTCCGGTCTGCCGAAAAATGAAAAACGAGTACGCTATCCGGGAAACTGCAAAAATATTGTCTCCTGTAGGTTATTCCGGCATTCGAATAGGAAACCGTATGAAGTGCGGTGGCAATATCCAGTTCACGGCGGTAGGTTGTAGGGTTCAAAGGCCCCGGATGGGAAACGTTTATGAACAAATCGCCAAATGGCTGATAGGCCCCGGTTTCATTTTCATCCCCCGTCCATAAACTCAGTTCGTTAAACTGAATATGTTCGTTTTCAATGCCTCCAAAAACCATAGCGCCAATTCGGCCGTTGCCAAGGGGGTAAGATTCAGTCATCCATGCTGATGAGGGCTTATCGTCCCATATCAGCATACCGCGCCGGCCGGTATTTAAATCCTGGGCGCAAGGTTGCTGCAGGATGATAAACTGCAGAAAAAGGGTGGCGATAAAAAATATTTTTGAAACCATTGGTTTATTATAATTAAAAAGAATGGCAATGCGTTATCTAAATCAACAATAATACCTTTCAGATTATATTATGGTATTTAACAACAATTATGCACAGCAGGCCGTTGAAACGCATTTATTGATTGGATTCATTAATCAATAAAACAACACTTGACCTTTCGTTCGTTACTACCGGATTTATGCCAATTTTCCCCAGAAAATCGCCGGAATAACTTTTTTGTTCGTCAATAACCGGCTTAACTCCCGGGTAAAGATTGATTTCTTTGACCCTGTATCTTTTTGCGGCATCAAGGCCTTTCAATAAAATTGGCGAATGGCTCCCTTCCCCATACCGAAAATTTACCAAGTAATTAAACATAACGGCGCAGGTTTGATCGGGTTTAACATACAGCATAGAAGCGACGCTACCCTGGTCGGGGTTAGCTAACCTGAACTGGTCGCCCTGCCAGACAACAGCCTTTATCCCGTTGTAAGCCGCTACAGCATCCTGGCAGAATTTAAGGTCAACCGGTGAAAGTTTGGAGACGACGATGTCAAAGCCCAGTTTACCCATCATCGCTGCATCCACACGGTATTTCAGGGACTGCTTACCCCAGTCCGTCACATGATTAGCGCTTGCGATAGCCGGGTAGAAATAGGAATATTCCCACTGGATAAAAATCCTTTCCAGGGGGTCGGTATTGTCACTTGGCCAGTATTCCGTGAAATATTGCAGCGCACCGTAATCCACCCGGCCGCCGCCGCCCGAACAGAGCATCATGGGCACTACAGGATATTTGGAACGCAGCCTTTTTAATACATTGTATAAACCGCGTACATAATCAACATAAAACTGTGACTGAAGATTACCCAATTTAACGGAATAAGCATTATAAATCACTGAGTTACAATCCCATTTGATGTAGGCCAGCCCCGGATCTTTGATAAACAGGGAATCTACCGTATGAAAAACAAAGTCCTGTACCTGTGCATTCGACAGATCGAGCACAAGCTGGTTCCGGAAATAATATTCGTCGCGCTGCGGTTGCTTAATTACCCAATCGGGGTGCCGATGATAAAGGTCGCTCTGCGGGTTGACCATTTCGGGCTCAACCCATATACCGAATTTGACGCCGTCGGCCTGGGCTGTTTTGGCAATTTCGGCAATACCGTTCGGAAGCTTCCTGCGGTTTTCCTGCCAGTCGCCGAGGCCGGCATGGTCGCTGTTGCGCGGGTAAGCATTGCCAAACCAGCCGTCATCCAGTAAAAACAGATCGACGCCAAGATTATGGGTATCTTTCAATAAGCCGGATAACCTGGACTCATTAAAATCGAAATAAGTTGATTCCCAGTTATTAAGCAGGGTAAGCCTTGTTCCCTTACCATCCAGCAGCTTATAATTGCGCGCCCAGTTGTGCAGGTTACGACTGGCCGGACCTTTACCCTTGGCCGAAAAGGTATAAACAAAAGCAGGGGTTTCAAACGTTTCGCCGGGTTTTAACTGGTAGGCCGACGCATAGTTATTTATACCTGAAATAACCCGCAAGTTTTCCTGCGGATCAATCTCCAGGTCGGTCCTGAAATTTCCGCTCCATTCCAGTGCGCCAAATAAAACCTGTCCGGCATCTTCAGTTGCCGGCTGATCCAATGAAATCATAAACACGGAAGGCATCAGCAAATTGGCGCGCGTCCCGAGTTTCGAGTCGAGTGTTTTAATGCCATGGGTCAGCTCAGTTTCATCGGGGCGCATCTCTTTTGCCCAGTCACCATGATACTGACGAAGCCAGTAGTGCTTTGCCTGCAGATTAAGATTGGCTGAGGCAAACTTTTGCAGCGTGACCGTTCCCTTTTCCCCGCTGGTAATGGTGCACCATTGTTCAATTACATTCTCTTCATAATAGCTTTTGTAAAATAAGGTCACCTCAAAATTGTACGCGGGGTCCTTTAACCTGATGCTTAATAAGGAAATATCCGCTGCAAGCTTCTTCGACTCGTGGCTCACATACTGTAAGTCAAGTGAATTATTGCCATCGGCATGGGTGACACTGATCGCCGGTTCTAACACATTACGCGACCCTGCAGGCGTATAAGCCGAACGAAACATGCCGGTAAAATCAGCCGTAGATGAACGGGCATCGCCAATCAGCGCATAATCTGTCGTGTTCGCTAACTTTGCCCCGAGATAAAGGGTGTTCAGCCGCTTAGTCTGGTCTATTTGCAAAACAAGCACGTTATCAGCAGTTTCTAGCGGGATGGTTTGCTGCGCACTGGCCGTAAAGCCGGACATTGTTATCACTAAAAAGGCAGTAAAACAGGGTTGCAGGTATTTAATAGATATATATCGCATAGAAATAAGTTCAGGTAAATCAGTAAGATAGTTTATATATGGCGGCGTCTGCCGCTGCTAATTGCACATTAAATGCATCACTTCCCCTAAAAGCACGGCCGTCGATCAGGTTGCTGATCAGCCGGCAGCCGGCTGGCATATTCAGGTCCCTGAAGCTGATGTGGTACTTTTTGGAAATTTTACCGTAATTAAAAACAGCCAGGTAAAAGTTCTTGCCTATCCGGCGGGTAAACAACTGTGCGCTGCCTTTGTCGATGGCGGTGGCCACAGGGCGGAAAGCCCTTCCGTTTTGCGTTATTTTCAGCAACTCCCGGTTTTGGCACCATGCCCGGGCACGGCCCGACCACGGCCCGTCAACTGAAAAATCATCGCCTGTGATCCAGGTACCGGTGATTACAGCTGACAACATGCGCGCGCGGTTTTCGCCTTCGCTGCGATGGTCGAGCACCACATGGTCGGCATCCAGATAATTATAAAGAAAGGTCTGCCACCAGCCATAAGTGACGCTGTTTAAAGTGTATTGCGTATGTGCCATGGTCATAAAAGCATCGCAGGCAATCCGCCTCGAGTGTACATAGCGCCCGGTGGCCAGACTTGGCGAAATGGCCGCGTAGATGAACATGCCATCCAGTCTGCCAACCAGGTATTCCATGCCTTTCCGGTAGGCTTGCATTCCTGTAGTCACAGACGTATCGTAAAAATGGTCCGATTCAGCAGCGCCGTGACCCAGAAAATCAATTTTGATCATCTTGAAACCGCAGGCCTTGAAAATTGCTGTAAAATGATCGATCCTCTTTAACGTACCGGGGTGGGTCGGGTCCAAGGCCCTCGCGCCGTCAATGTCGTGGTATCCGGCACCCGCTTTAGTCCACAACTGTCCGTAGGTATAGTCGCTGCCTTCCACCTTTCTATCCGGGCCATCCTTGTGCCCCCAGTCCGTAAACGGCGCCCAGTAAACCCCCGGTTGTAAGCCCTTGGCTTTACAATAATCCGCAAACTGCTTCAGGAGGTGATAATCCTGACCATGTACCAGCTTATCCCAATAGGAATCGAGGTCGATATAAGCGGTACCGCCGCTGCGAAATCCTTTTAAGCTATCGGCAAAAAAATCAACCACCTTTAGTGCTTTTTCATAAGTTATTTTTTCCTGCATAACACCCCAGCTGTTCCAGCCGAGGGGAGTTGCCTTTGTCCAGTTGGTCACGTACGGCGCATCCTCGATCCGGTTGACCCCGCCATAAGCTTCCATCCCATCGCGCCAGTCGCTGAAATAACCGATCATCATTTTAGGTGATTTAATAACGTCCCCTTTGACTGAGCCATGCGCAATTTCATCCCGGGTAACGGCCAGGTCACTGTAGCCGGCCCAGATATGGATGCTGCCCCCCCTTGCTGCAGCTAAAAAACATACACCTGTTTTCCAGGTACCGTGTTCTACCGAGCCTGCTATCAGCCCCTGCCGTGTCACATCGTCGTAAAGCATGTTCACCTCAGCGCTGATATTTTTGGCAGTCGCATCCTGGAGTAACATAGATCTGTAACTAACAAATGTATCATTATCAAAAGGTACAAATAGTGTGCGGGCAGCGGTGCTGACCGGTATACATTTACCCCGGAAAGGCGACATATAACCGGAAGCCAGCTGGTGCCCGGCAACCGAGACCTGTGTTAGGAAATAATTCTTACCGGGACTGGTATAAAATATCTGTTGCATCTCCGGTTTCCCCGGTGCAGTTAACGTAATAATATGCTTTTGACTCATGCCGGGATCATCGTTCACCGGCGTAGTTTCATAGCGCCTGGAGGTATAACCGGTGGAGCGCAGGGTATCGTTTAATAAAGCTACCGAAGCGTCCACACCTGTAAAAATGGCTCTGCCATTGTTACGCACGGTTAATGTGCCATGCTGAAGATCATAAACAATTTCATTATTGGCGCCATAGCGGATATGAACCGGATCAGCTACAGCCGCTGCATGGATGGCAATTACCTTAATCGGAGCAGCTGCCGGACTACCCGCTGACAGCATCAGTAAAGCATAACTAATTATTTGTTTGAATGTCATTTATTTCAGGATTTTTGCACATTGATTACTTTGAATACGCCATTAACTTTTAACCTGGCTTTTTGTATCGAAGGCGAGGTGATCCGGTAGCTGGTTACCTTTCCGTTTTCCCAAGTAAAACTCACGGTTAAATTGCCCCGGGCTTTCAGACCGCTAACCTCACCGGTTGCCGCCCAGGCATCCGGAAGTGCAGGCAGCAATTCTACATACCCAGCGTGGCTTTGCAGCAGCATTTCGGCAATACCTGCTTCGCCGCCAAAATTGCCGTCGATCTGAAACGGAGGACCGGCGCTGAGCATGTTGGGATAAACACCTCCGCCTGCGCCATAATTGATACCGGTTTTGTCCGTTGGGTGGATTAACCGGGTAAATAACTGATAAGCGCGGTTGCCGTCATGCAGGCGTGCCCAGCAAATCTGCTTCCAGGCAATAGACCAGCTGGGGCCGTCGTCTCCGCGCGCGTCCAATGATTTTTTTGCCGCTTCGGCTAATGCAGGTGTGCCATCGGGGGTAATCTCCGGGGCGGGGTATAAACCGTATAAATTGGATATATGCCGGTGGTGTTCTTCTGTTTCTTTATAATCTTCAAGCCATTCCATCAACCGGCCGTCTTTTGCGACCCTGCCAACGGGCGGTAGCTCTTTTAAACGATTTTGAAGCTGGGTGCGAAGACCGGCATCCGTATTTAAAATTGTTGAAGCTGCGATCACATTATTGAATAACTCGCGCAACATCTGGTTGTCGATGGTGGGGCCTTCACACACACTGGCCGTTTTGCCATTGGGCAGTACAAACCAGTTTTCAGGCGATGAGGATGGCGAAGTCACCATCCAGCCGGTTCTGGCATGCCGTACCAGTGTACTGTTATAAAATTGCGCCGAGCCTTTCAGCACGGGATAGATATCGGCGAGGTACCGTTCGTCCCGTGTAAAATCATAATGTGCCCAAAGATTGCTGCAAAGCCAGCCGGCGCCGGATTTGGCGATACCCCATGATGCGCTTTCGCCGGGTTCGGTAAATCCCCACACGTTAGTGATCACGTGCGCAATCCAGCCTTCCGCCTGGTAATAAGCCTTTGCGGTACGCGCTCCATTGCTTACCATCCCCTTGACCAGCGCCGCTAAGGGCAGGCTTAACTCGGGCAGATTACTTACCTCTACCGGCCAATGGTTCATTTGCACATTGATATCCAGGTGATAATCACCATTCCAGGGGGTCTGTACCTGATTAGCCCAAAGCCCCTGTAAGTTAGGCGGTACCCCCCCCACCCGGCTGCTGCAAATAGAAAGATAACGTCCAAACTGGTAAAATAAAACAGGGTACCCGACATCATTACCAGGCTGTTTACTGTAATTGACCATCCGCTCATCGGTGGGCTGCGTGATAACCCGCGGCTTACCAATGGCCATCCGGACCCGGTTAAACAAGACATGGTAATAGTACTTATGTTTTGTTTTTTCAACTGTATAAGCCGTATGCAAAGCCCGGGCGAGTTTAGCAGCAACGCTGTCTCGGAATGCTGCATTTTTGAAACTGGTGCCGGCTGTAAGATAGAGGATAACCGCGGATGCATGCCTTACCGCTAACTGGTTACCTCTCATCTCGAGGGTTCCATCAGTCAACACCGGCTTCAGCCTGGCCAGATAATGCATACCGGGGTTCGTTGTACCGCTTGACAGGGTGCCCTCCATCACCAGTTCGCCATTTTTTGCTGCGACCAACGCCCGCTCGGACCTTGAAAGGGCAATCGTGAAATTAAGCGCCCCGGGACGATCGGCGGTCAGCCTGATGACGGACACATCGCTTCCAAAACTTGTGAAATATTCCCGCGTATAGTTGATCCCGTTCGCCCGATAGGTGCAGGTGGCAATCGCATCGGACAAAGACAAGACCCTTTTGTAATTACTGATGGTCGATGAATCTACACTGCTCTTACCGTAATCGAAGCGGATATCCAGGCTGCCGAGTGTCTGGTAACACCCAAACTGTACGTGGGCGCCATCATTACTGCCGGGACCTTTGCAAATAAAATTTTCATTGACCAGTACCTGCGCCTCATCATTACGCCCTTCCGACAAAAGTTTCCGGATCTGCGGCAAATAGGTACAGGCCTGGTAATTATTAGCATCCTGTGGCGAACCAGACCACAAAGTAACATCATTCAATACGATATGTTCAGTGTCGACACCACCGTCGGGCATCATACCCAGGCGGCCGTTACCGAGTGGTAAGGCAGCCTCCCATACCGTTGCCGGTTTGTTGTACCAGAGCTGCAACTGATTTGTTTGTCCGTAACCCAGCGAAACGCTAAAAGCCAGGAGCCCACAAAAATGCGAAACGAATTTTTTCATAGGGATCAGATGAACCGTCATATCTTATTATACAAAAAATAACCGATGCGGCAGGCAGGCGTTTCCGCCGGTCTTTCAGGCTCCCTTTGCCAGTACTAACGACTGACGCCGGCCATGAGCTGTCATGCTTTTGCTCCAAGGGATAAGGCAACATCAACCGCCGCGCCATGCTGTTATTTACTTTCAATTTAACCCAAGCTAAAACCGGCCCGGGCACCGCGCCGGTTTTAGCTTTATCCTTATTTATAATCAGGGTTCTGAACCAACACCCCGCCGCTTTTATCGATTTCAGTTTGTGGCAGCGGCCACAGATAAAATTTATCTTCGAAATGTAAAGGGAACAAGCTGTCAGATACGTTATTCAGGATCTCGTTACCCAGGTGCCAGCGTTTTATATCGTAATACCGCAAACCTTGTTCAAACGCGAGTTCCACGCGGCGTTCATGACGTATCCTGTCGCGCATTTGTGCCTGGCTCAGGCCTGCCGGGAACGGTGGCATTCCAACGCGGGCACGCAACGCAGTCGTTGCGTTATAAACCGAGGCATCCGGACCGGCCAGTTCATTTTGTGCTTCCGCATATATCAGCATCACTTCGCCTAAGCGCAATAGTACAATGTCCTGCTGGCTTTGCGTAGAGAAACCATAAGGAATATTTTTAGGCTCCAGGAATTTGATCACGCCGTATCCCGTCGGGCGCGGATTGGACGGGTGATGAACCTGGCCCGGTCCAAAGTATACCGAGTCGCGGTAAACAGTTTTTGTTAACCGTGGATCACGGTTCTTAAATACGTCTTTGGTATCGGTCAGCGGGGAGGTACCGTATGGCAAGCCGTCTGTACATTCAAATGTGTTGACAAAGTTTTTAAGTGGTGCGGCCATGTCCCAGTCACCGTAGTACAGGTCAAGGGAGTTATTATTGTTAGGTGCCAGGAAATTTACCGTGAAGATAATTTCAGAATTGCCTTTTTGGGTCGCATCCCGGAACAGATCCTCGAAATTTTTGCTCAGTGTGTATTGTGTCATCAAGGGCGTGCATAAAGCAACAACCTGGCTCAGTACAGCAGGGTCGGGCGTTCCGGTTTTACCGAAAGCCGAATACATCAGCACCCGGGCCTTGAAAGCCTGCGCAGATGATGCAACAGCGTGACCATAAGTTTGTGCATAAGAGGTTGCAGGTAGGTTAGCAATACTAAAATCCAGATCACTGATCACCTGCGCCAGCACTTTGGCGGCCGTTACCTTAGGCTGTACCTGGGTTTCAAGTGTCAGCGGTTGTGTAACCAGCGGTACATCACCGTAAGTCATGTACAGCTGAAAGTAAAAGAAAGCGCGGAGGAACTGAACCTCACCCAGATACTGCTTGCGTTGCGCATCGGTAATATCGCTGCCCTGATAACCTGCAAGTTGCTGAATGAAAATATTAATTCGCGCTATGGAAGAATAAGAGTCGTTGTAAAATGACTGCTCATATCCGCCCAGCGACGGTGCGATGTTGCCACCCGCAATATCATTCATGTTCCCGGTATTGAATTGTCCGTAAGAGTTATCCGTCAGGTTATCCCTTGCAGGCATTTCTGATGAAAATTCCCCGTACTGCAGGGACGAATATACGGCGGCGAGCGCTTTGTCGAAATCACCCTTCGACTTATAAAATGTCGAACTGGCGATCTGATCGAGCGGGTTAAGTTCGAGCGTCTTTTTGCACGAACTGATGGCCAGCACTACAAAAAGTATGATGATGATTTTTCGTGTTTTCATATTGACGGTTATAAGGTAAGATTCAGACCAAATGAATAAATTTTATTTTGCGGATACTGCAGGTAATCGCCGCTGCCGGAACGTTCCGGGTCAAGTCCGCGATAATTTGTGGCAGTTAGCAGATTATCTCCGGATACATAGATACGTAGGCCCTGGATGCCGATGCTGTTCATCATTTTTTTCGGGAACGTATAGCCAATTACGAGGTTTTTTAGTCTCAGGTAAGATCCGCTTTGCAGAAAGTAAGTTGAGGGGCGGGTAATTTTCTGCGGAGCATTAAAGCCCCAGTAAATGCGCGGCATAGTCGCCGAAGGGTTTTGAGGTGTCCAGCGGTTTTCCCAGTCCGTCGTAGGCGGTGCACCCTGAACAAAAGGAATCGTACCCCAGTTATTGACAAAGAATTTTACGCCATATACGCCCTGCGCCATTGCGGAGAGATCGAAGCCTTTATAGTTGAAACCCAAATTAAATGAATAATTCAGTTTTGGATAAGCACCGCTGACCAGTGTGCGGTCATTATCGTCAACTTTGCCGTCACCATTTGCATCTTTATATTTCAGGTCACCCGGCAGCGTATTATCATTATATTGCTTGGGCGAATTTGCAACCTCCTGAGCCGATTGAAAAATGCCGGATACCTGTAACATGTAATAGGAGTTAATCGGCTGCCCGTTTTCACTAATCGTATAACTGCCGATTTGCTGCTGGCCGATTTTTACAATTCTGTTCGTGTTGTGATCCGCGTTCGCAGCCAGATGGTACCCCAAGCCTTTTAAAAAGCCGTCGCTGATCTGGTTGTCATAAGCCAGGCCCAGTTCTATACCCTTGTTGTTCACCTTGCCATCATTGATGATCGGTGCAGAGAGGCCCACCAGGGCGGTCACTTGCGCCTGTCGCAAAATATCCGAGGTGTTCCTATTATACCAGTCTGCGGTGATCGTAAAGTTCTTGAAGACGGTAAGATCCAGTCCGACGTCACTCATGGTTGTTGTTTCCCAGTGAATGACCGGGTTGTTCAAGGCCTGCTGGGCAACTCCGGTAGTCAACCCGGAATTGTCAAACGAGTAGTTCCCTGTAAGATTTAACAAGGCTTGATAAGGATAATTTAAATCATTACCGTTAACAGTGATGTTTTGGTTTCCAACTTTTCCCCATGACCCCCTCAGTTTCAGGTTATCTAGCCATGAAAGATTCATGGCCTTTATAAATGGTTCTTCTGAAATGCGCCATCCGGCTGAAAAGGATGGGAAGATGCCCCAACGATAGCCATTGTTAAACTTTGAACTTCCGTCATCACGGAAATTTGCCTCAAACAGGTACCGCCCTTTGTAATCGTAATTCAGTCTCCCGAAAAATGACATGATCGCCCACTGATTACTGGTACCATACGCGTTTTGCTGCGCCGGGCCGCCTGCGTTAAGCTCCCGTAAATCCAGATCGGGAAAGTCCCTCCTGTACCCCTGAAGATATTCGTAGGTGTTTTGTTCCAAGCTATAGCCACCCTGTAATTTAAAAGTATGTCCACCGAAAGTATGGTTATAGTTAAGGTAGCTGTAAACATTGGTATAGATCGTCTGCTGGTCCTGGTCGGTCAGGCCACTGCCCAGATCAAGGTTTGTTCCAAGGGCTCCGGTAAACCACATATATTCCGGTACCTGCGTACGGAAGTCTTTGTATTTGTCCATATGGAAATTATAGGCCCCTTTGGTGTACCAGGACAGATCTTTTGTAAACTGAACCGAAAACCAGCCCTGCAGGTCGGCTTCCCAGTCATTGGTATTATGCGTCAGGTTATTATCTAAAACCCCGAACGGATTTTTATTATTGTATTCAAAATCATAAGCTTTATAAGTCAGCCGGCCACTTCCGTCCGGGAGATACGGACCGTATGTTGGCGCCTGCGACATCGCGGAAAGAAACATATCTTCAGACCCGAACGGCGTGGACTGGAGATCGCCCGTTTTCAGGAAAATGTTAGTACCGAATTTGATGTAATTCTTGACCTGCGACTGCAAGTTAACGCGCGCATTATACTTATTGTAATTAAATCCTTTCATTACACCGTTCTGGTCGGCAAATCCCAGAGAAACATTGTAGGTGGTTTTCTCATTCCCTCCGGCAAAGGTTAAATTGTGATTCTGGGTCGGTGCGGATTTGAATATTAGACTTAGCCAATCTGTATTAGGGTAATGTACCCGGTCATTGCTATTCTGATATTGTGCGATTTCGGCGGATGTATACAACAAAGTGGGATCTGTCAGCCCCGAGTTAATACGGGCCTCGTTGTAGAGCGTCATATATTCTGCAGAGTTGGTAATCAGCTTGAATAATTTAGTCGGTTTATAGATACCATAATTGCCATCGTAACGGACTATCATCTTACCTGCTTTACCTTGTTTGGTGGTTACCAGTACAACACCGTTCGCGGCACGGGAACCATACACGGCAGTAGCCGCAGCATCTTTCAACACCGAAACGTTGTCAATATCATTCGGGTTAAGATCGGCCATGTTACCCTGTACGCCATCAATGAGGATGAGCGGATCGTTTGTAGCCCCGCTGAAAGTACCGGTGCCCCTTACTCGAATGGACACCCCTTCATTTCCTGGCTCACCACTGTTCTGAACCACCTGAACGCCGGGCATTGTGCCCTCCAGCGCCGCCAGCGGATTCACAATTGGCCTTTTGGTCAATTGTTCACCGCTAACCGTGGATACGGCACTCGTTAAACTGACCTTCTTCTGCGTTCCATAACCCACGACAACAACTTCATTCAGCGCCCGTTCGGCGGTCTGGAGGGTTACGTTAAGCTGCGTCTGATTATTAACGGTCACAACCTGCGTCTTGTAGCCGACCGAACTGAAGGATAAACTTGCATTCGGCGCTACTTTAATGCTATAGGCGCCCTGAATGTCTGATAAAACACCGGTGGTTGTACCCGAAACGGTTACAGTAGCACCCGGTATGCCGCCGTTTGCATCGGAAACCTTACCACTTACGGTAATGGTCTGTGCAGCTGCGGTCAAACACAGTAAAGGCAATAAAAGAAGGATCAACAAAAATAGCCGTTGCGTTCCTGAAGCACGCCGCCCATCTGGGTGCCCGGAAAAATGCGCCTGTTCTGTATCACCAACTGATAAGATGGAATAAGTAAATCTTTTCATAATTGACTAATTGGTTTTGAATTATTGAATGGTAAAAAGGGTTATAAGTGTTTGGGACGAAGTCTTAGCCCCTATCCTCCGGCTAAACTGATCGGTTCGCGTGTTCTTCTGTTCATCTGGTTAGTTTGTTTTGATTTTATGTAACGATAAACCATTCCGGTGCGGTCGGGAGGGGCAGTTATTATGCTTTAAGCACAACATCATTTCCGGCAGAACAAGTAATGCAAGTTGATAAATGGTTAATAGTGAAAATTGGTTAGCAATTGGCAATGGCGTACAGAAAGTCAAATCTATTCTATACTATACCATTATTCAAATTTGAAAATTTAATATTGCTTTTGCAAATTTTAATATGATTTTCAAATAATCAAAAACCCGGCACGAGGATGCGCGGTCAATGCTTATGCTGTTTCCAATAGTAAGCGCTCATAACAGCCAGCTTACAGTACGGAGATTGCCGGTTAAATACCCGACCAGCAAAGCGACACCGTTGCGAAATGCTTCGGGCCATCAGGCTATGCCGGCCGGCGAAAACAGAACAAACGCCAGCACCATCAACAGTAGTAGCAATGCGCTCGCCCAATGACGGTAGCGCCAAGGCCGAATATTAACAAGCGGGTGTGTTTCCGGCTCATAAGGGATTTGGAGCGGATATAACCGACCGATTAGCAGCATCAAGCCAATGGTCAATACAAACAGAATGGACAGTACATGCAGGTAATGGATAGCCGGATGAAAGACTGTCATGGAAACTGCATAGCTAATGATGAAAAAGGATAAACCTGCTTTGGCAGCAACCGGCGGAACCTTTCGGGTCAGGAGGCCCACGACGAGGACAGAAAAGACAGGTACCGTAAAGAATCCTGACAACATCTGGATATACGTGTAGAATCCGCCCTTGTAGAACATGATGAATGGCGCGATACAACATCCCGCCATAGTCAGCAGCAGCTGGAAGACCTTACTACCCATTACTAACTGACGATCACTCTTTCCCTCGCCCCTTTTTTGCAGCCAGGGCTTATAAATATTCATGATGAATAAGGTACCCGAACTGTTTAAGCCTGCATTAAATGTACTGAAAACAGCACCCAGGACAATCGAAGCCATAAACCCCTGTGCAAATCCGGGTAGGATATCAGAAATGAGTTTGGGAAACACCTCCCTCGTATTATTTAAATGGGGATAGAGCTGTACAGCTATTAAGCCAGGCAGATTCAAAATAAGCGGAGACAGCAGTTTACCTACACAGGCCAGTGCAATCCCCTTCTGGCATTCTTTTAAATTTCGGGAGGCCAGTGCCTGCTGCACGATAAATTGTTCCATTCCCCAGTAGTAAAGGTTCATCAGTAGCATACCCGTAAAAATCGTTCCGAAGGGTACGGCATCGGTATGAGAACCGATGGCATTCAAATGCGATTTCTTTTGTCCAAATACCGCTTTCACCCCGTTCAAAAGTGAGCCATGTCCAAGATAATTAAATCCGTAATATGCGATGAAAAGGCAGCCGACGATCATTCCCAGCCCAAGTAAAGTATCCGAAATGCTCATTGCCCTTAGCCCGCCGAGAATGGAATATAAACTGCCCGCTATACCGATAACAACAATGAGCACACAGCATGCAGTGGCCGGTTCCCATCCGGTACGGTCGCTGACGTGAAACAGGCTAATCATAGCCAGCGCACCGCCGTATAAAATAGTGGGAATGAGATTTACCGCGTAGCTGACCAAAAAAATGACGGAAACTATTTTTTTGGTGACCGCGTCAAAGCGGTGTTCCAGAAAATCAGGTGTTGTAATGGCGCCTATCCGCAGATAAACCGGCAGCAGAAATTCCGACACCACAAGCATCGCAAGGATGGAAGTCATCCCCCAGGCCATCACAGACATGTTATTAATATAAACAGACTCATTTTCGCCGATCAGCAGGTTTCCGCTGAGGTTGGTCAAAAAAATAGAGGCGCCAACCAGCACAAAATTGAGACTGCGGCTGCTTAAAAAGTAATCGTCTACCGTCTTAAGCAGTTTTCGCCTTGTTTTCAGCCAGGAGATCAGCGCTACAAAGGCGGTACATAATGCAAAACTCAGCAGCATAACGGCAAGCGCTTATAATGATTTACGTCTGATCAGGAAGGTCGGTATGATTTTTTTGACCGGCTTGCCTGACATCACAAATTCCGCGGCTTCTTCTGCCATCAGCCGGAAATCGGTGGAGTAGGTCGTGATGCCGCCGCAGATGATTTCTTTCACCATGTCATCATTGTGGGATAAGATGCCGACGTCGCTACCCGGGTCCAGCCCTTTGTCAATACAATCCTTCAACATGGCCCACAACTCTGTATTATTAATGGTAAAATAAACATTCCCATGAGCGATTGTGCCGGGGGTATATTCCGTTTTAATTGTTCCCTTGATATTGTATTCTTTAATGAACCTCCTGAAAGACCTGAGGATTTCAATCGGCGTGTCTGTTGACGGCCGGTAATAAAATACAAATTCATTGTAACGACTGATGACGTCCTTTAATTCACAGAAAGCACGGTAAGTCGCGTGCTCAAACTCCTGGGTGACATACGAAAAGTCACCGTCCAGTTGTTCGAAACGGTCTATCATCAAAAATTTGTTCAGGGGGATATTTTTAAGGATATTGCGTGTGCGCGGGTTCGGAATCGGTGCAACCACATACATACCATATTTGCCCCGAGTATTTCCGATAATGGTTTCCAGTATATCAATGTTGTTGTGGTGAAAGAAAACGTCCAGATGAACAGCCTGATCAAGATGTTGTTTGAATGTTTTATAAAATGTTTCCTGAAAAGTATCGAATGCATAAAGCAATAATGCCACACGCAGGCTTTGACCCGTATCCGCACTGGCGATAAAAAAGCCCATCCGGTTGCGCGATTCTACAATTCCCCGTTTGATGAGATCTTTGTAACCCTTCATTATGGTTTCACGGGCAAACCCCAGCTCGGTCATCAGTTTATTAACGGAGGGCAAAAGGTCGCCCACGACCACTACCTTATTATCAACCGCATTGATAATACCCTGAACAAACTGTTCATGTTTAGTAAGCCGGGGCATACCCTCCAGCTCATGGATCTGGTCATAAATATTTCTCATTACAAAATATTAATGGCGCACAAGTTTTGCATATCAATTAATGGAATAGAATAGTACACCTCAAATATATTATTTATATTGAATCTCCGGAAAATAAACACCCGAAATTATTATACCCAGTTGCCAAAGACCTTCCTCAATTGATAAAAATAGACTTATGTGCCCTAAATTATTAAAATCCCCCAAATAGACAATAAATTCCGGATTGATTGGCTTACTTTTCTGGGTAAAGTCAGGTTAGAGAGTAACATGACAAATAATGCACCTAGGAGTGCCCTTAAATAAATAGGGTAAAAAGTGCTATAATTTGCACTTTTGCAGGCTGTCTGTTAGAGGCCATGCGCATGCCGGCTGATCAGCTTAACATAGCTAACTATTCATCATAATCTCCATATGACCCGAAGATCGCAGATTTAAATACTGCGCCTACTTACATAGTATCAGTCAGTTATGTTAAATTGAGATTACCTTTCTTTTTCTGTTGACTGTTCTGCACTTTTCCTTTGGCGTGATTAAATATACTAAATCTTTGAAATCCTTCAACGACTATTTCATTTATTAAAATAACAAATACTTTTGAGGTTAGCATTTATTATTTTAATAAATGAAATAGCACTTTCGTCACCCTTCAATTGTTTAATTGGAAAATTATAGTGACCATTCGATCCGATGAAATTGCTCGAAATAATTCCGACCAATGTATTCTTCTATCGAATAAACAAAACAAATGGATCCAAGCAGCCAATCTTTAAAGTTTCTAACTGTGTGTCTATCCTGGTGCATTTCTGGATTACTACAAGATATAAATAGCTGGTAATGGGCTGATAAGTATTCAATTCCAATCTCCTATAACTCCGAAAATCACTAAGCACTGTTTTTGATTTTTCTCTATCGTATTGACGTTTACTTTTATATTTCTTATGTTTAATTAACGATTTGATTACCGCGAGGTCGGTGAATGATTCGGTGAACGAGTATAGAAAAAAGCAATAACTTCCTGACATTAAATACATTACATAAAAGGTTCGATTCCCAATCTTTAAGTATAAAGTTAGTTATCAAAACTGGCCAAAGCCTATAAATCGTTGATTTAGAAACTTTTTGTTTTTATCCTAACCTCCGAAATCAACAAAATCGGCAATAAAACTCAAAATCATGGTGAGTGAATCCAAAATTAAAAATCCACTCACCAAATTCTTTACAAACACCTGATTTACAATTCGTAAATGAATCTTGGTTGTTTTTGAGGAGCACAATGCACACATGGCGGACTTAGTGGCCGGGAATATTCCTTCCAGCCCCTAAAGCGGTTTAGGACTACCCTAACCCACACAGCTTCATTTATTAGCTGGAAATTCAAAATGGCCAATATCGATATCCGGGACCGGGATTACGCACTTATAAATGACTTTGCGTTTTGGCTGAAAAATGAGCAGAAATGCAGTCATAACAGCGCGATGAAATACCTATCGAATTTCAAAAAGATCGTGTCGCATTGTGTCCGTTCCAAATGGCTGCAGCATGATAGCATAATCCCTTTGCCAACTTTAAACTCAGCAAGAAAGAAGTCATAAAAGAAATACTGACGAATGCCGAGCTGAAGGCTATTGCCATAAAAAGATGCAACTCATAACGCTTAAACCTGGTGCGGGATATCTTTCTATTCAGCTGTTATACGGTCTTGCCTACGCTGACGTCAAAATTTAAGCAAGCGAATGAATAACTAAAGGAATCGCCAGATCACACAAATGCATGACAAATGCAATCGGCAAGGTTGACATTAAATAAAAAAACTTCAATATTCTTTTGCTATCAAGTGACAAACTTATTTTGTGTTCATCATAATGAAAAAAACGGATCTTTTTCTAAAATACAATCTCTGTTGTTCTACCATAAAAAACCGGCAGATTAAAATCTGCCGGTTATCCTGATTACGTTTATTTCAATTAATAGCCCACGTTCTGTTTCAAACTCGAGTTTAATATAATCTCAGCAGATGGTACAGGGAATAAGCGCTTGTTAATATCAGCATCTGTTTTATAGCCCCACGGTTGTTCAAACTTACCGTATCTGATCAAATCATTACGTCTCCAGCACTCCCAGTTCAGTTCTCGTGCACGCTCTTGTAGCAGGTTATCAAGATCAACGCTGGTCCATGTTGCCGCTTTACGTTTTACTCTTAGCTGGTTTACCAATGTTAATGCGGTTTCGCCATTAGTTGGGTTGGCACCACGTAAAATTGCTTCAGCTTTCATTAACAACACATCGGCATAACGAAAAACCGGCACATCATTACTTTGGTTACGATCTGTGGCAGTAACATCTGGATAGTACTTATTATTACGGATACCTTTAGCTTTACCAAGTTCATCACCACCTACTTCAAAAGTCGGCACATCTACTAAGGTAACGTTCGGCGTAAACTCTAACTGAAAATTAACAGGTGCAGTTGGATTCGGTCCGCTATATGAAGCATCTAAACCTTTATTGGTGGTAGCAATTATGATCGGATTTCCACTAAAGTCATATTGCTTGCCAATTAACCATATACTGTTTCTAACATCATTAGGATCGTTAAATTGTGCATAGTACGATGGAATTGTACTTACCGGATTACTCAACCGGTATGACAAGCCGTACTTAGCCTGTAAAGCCGGATGCAATGAATACCAGCTGTACTGCTCGCCCTGTGCCTGTGCATGATCAAAAGGAATAGCGAAAATAAACTCCTTATCCTTAGGGCCATTATCCGGGTAAAACATTTTGATATAGTCGTCTTCTAAAGCGTATTTTCCAGATTTGATAATGTTATCGCACATAGCTACGGCATCGTTATAACGATCTGTACCTGTATAAATCTGGGCATTCAGGTACATTTTGGCGAGTATTGCATAAGCTGTATACTGAGTTGGCCTGCCATAAGTGGTAGCATCAACTGTTGTGCTTAGGCTTGGTGCTACAGTTAATAATTCTTTTTCTATAAAGGCGAAAACGTCTTTACGAGCCATTGTTGTGGGTTTATCGGTCGATCCAAACTGCGTTACTACAGGGATGTTACCATAAAGATCCATCATAAAAAATAGCATTAAAGCACGGGTTGCGCGTAGCTCGGCAACGGCAGTGGTTTTAGCTGCATTATCTGGCGTGGCGGCAAAAGTGGCGATGATGCGGTTACATGTACTTACGGTACCAAAGCCCCAGCTCCACACTTCAGCAGCTTCTGGTAAATCTGGCGTCCAATTATGATAGTGCAGTTGCTGATAACGGCCGCCATCGCGCCAGCCCCCCGCCCTAGCTGGTAAAATAGCCTCGTCAGTACTTAAGGTTTGCATTTGCCAGTACGCACCCGCAAATGATGCTCTAACCTGCGTATAAGCGGCACCAGATGCCAAAATAAATTGTTGTGGGGTTGTTGGAAAATTAGCAGGTGTCAATTCATTCTCAACAGGTACCTCTACCTTCGTACAGGCAGCCAGCGACAACGTAGTCAGTAAAATGGCGCAATATTTTTGAATATGTTTTTTCATTTGTTGCTTTTTTAAGAGTGGTTTAGAAAGAAGCATTTAAACCGAAAAGAATAGCTCTGGTACGTGGATAATAGTTTTTATTATCAATACCCGGCGTAAGGCCGCCTAATGAAACTTCGGGGTCGATGCCTTTATAACCTGTTATAACGGCAAGGTTGTTACCCGCCACGTAAAGGCGCAGGTTACGCACACCTTTAAACTTAGGGAAGGTATACCCAAGCGTAACGTTATCCAAACGTACATATGAAGTGCTTTCGATATAACGATCCGAATACAGGTAGGCATTTATATCCTTAGGCGATTCATCTACCGATGATACCGGCAGATTATAACTGCGCACATCACTTGGGCGGTTTAAGTCTGCCAACGTAGCATCCAGTGCCTTGCCACCAAACGAACCCCTTAAGAAGATATTAAGATCAATATTACCATATGTGAAAGTGTTACTCCAGCCCATTAATAGTTTAGGTTGTGCATTTCCAGCGTAGTAGTAATCGTTTGATGTTGGAGTGGTGGTAATATTACCTTTACGATCATAAAACTGCGATATGCCAGCGGCATTTTTACCGGCATATTTATACAGTAAAAACTGCCCAACGGGGTAACCTGTTTTCAGGATCTGAACGTTGTAACCGGTTTCTCCCTGACCACCAGGTTGTGCCTGCGGGATTGAATCAAGCTTAAATTTATCGTTAGATAAGGATACCAGTTTATTTTTATTATGGGCAAGGTTTAGGGATGAAGTCCATTTAAATTTACCGGCTTGTACAGGTGTGCCGTTTAAGGTTAACTCGTAACCTTTGTTCGAGATAGAGCCTACGTTAGCTGTGTAAGTACCTACAAAATATTGTGTGGTTGATACCGGGTAGTAATAGATTAAGTCGTTTGTTATTTTATCATAAGCCTCTACGCTACCGCTTAATCTGCCTTTTAGTATCGAGAAATCAACCCCCAAATTGTACATGGTGGTTTTTTCCCATTTCAAATCAGGGTTGGCATTTTGTGAAGGGCCGATAGCATTGGTGTAGGAGCCATTATAATAGAACGCACCTGCAGAACCATAACGAATTTGCGAGATCAGCGGATCAAAACCCAATGAGTTACCGGTAATACCATAACTGGCGCGCAGCTTCAGATCATCAAACAAAGTTTGCTTTTTCATGAATGATTCTTCGATGATCCGCCATCCTAACGATGCAGAAGGGAACGTTGCCCATCTGTGGTTTGCACCGAAAGCAGATGAACCGTCGCGCCTTAATGAAACCTGTAACAGGTACTTATTATTGTAACTATAATTGGCGCGGGTGTAATAAGATATTAAACGCAGTTTTTGGTAAAGGTTAGGTCCCCAATCAGTCCTGAAATCGCCGGCCGGGTTGCCCAAACCGATGTTGGTATAACCAATATCATCTGTAGGAAAATTACGGTTATTGGCCTGAAAGCCGTCGCCGTTTACATCCTGCTGTAAACTGTAACCAGCCAATACATTGATATTATGCAGGCCGGTAACTTTGTTATAGGTCAGGAAAGTTTCGCCGATTTTGCGCGTGTTCTCATAAGCAGAACGGTAAGCCTCGCCGTTTACACCCGGATCAAGCGTGTATTGGCTGGTATAGTAGCTTCCGCCATTTACCTGCTCATTTTGAGTTGATAGAGTTAGGTTGTAGGTAAATCCCCAGGGCAGCTTTACTTCGGCAGTTGCGTTAATTAAGTTAAGCTTGCTTTTGCTTCTCTGATAGGCGTTCTGTAAAAGCGATACCGGGTTATAGTATTGTACCCTTTGAAGGTTCTCGGTATAAACACCGTTCTGCATTACCGGTACCGTAGGCAGGTAACGCAGCATGTTATATAAAACAATGTTTTGGTTAGGGATGATATCAGAATTGCTGGTCGCATTACTCATGGACATGCCCAGTTTCAAATGATCATTAAATGCTTTTTGCTCAACACTCATTTTACCAATTAAACGGTTAAGTGAACTTCCTTTTAAAATGCCCTGGTTATCAAAATAATTAACCGAAGCATTGTAAGTAGTTTGATTAGCGCCGCCACTAAAAGCAATGTTTTGGTTTTGAGACACACCAGAACGGCTAACTTCTTTTTGCCAGTCGGTGTTAGCACCTTTTTCGTCTGATGGATCGAGCGCCAATTGATTTTTTGTCAGATAGCTGTGCAACTGATCTGCATCCATCATTTTAATAGCATTCGCTATTTTCTCTACAGCTACGTAACCGTTGTAAGAAACCTCGTTTTGGTTTGTCTTACCTTTTTTAGTGGTGATAATAATTACACCATTGGCTGCACGTGTACCATAAATAGCAGTTGCCGAAGCATCTTTTAAAACCTCGATGGTTGCAATATCATCGGGCGATACCAACCTATAGTCGGCACCAGCCACACCATCAATTACATAAAAGGGCTCTTGCGCTGCACCTGTACGTAAGGTTGACGGACCACGTAAACTAATAGAAGGGGTTTCGTTTGGGTCGCCAGAGCGGGTAATATTAAGGCCAGCCACTTTGCCCTGCAATAATTCGGCAGGGTTACTGAAGCTTCCTTTATTAAAATCTTTATTTTGTACCGTGGTGATTGAGCTGGTAACCAACTTTTTTGATTGCTTACCATAGCCCACCACTACTACTTCTTTAAGCGCAGCTAAATCCGGTTTCAAGGCTACATTCAATGTAGCGTTCTCTGTCATTTGTATTTCTTGCGCGGTATAACCAATGTAGGTAAACTCTAAAGTCGGATTGCTAATCAGGATATCCAACTTATAGTTACCGCTGTTATCTGTTACGGTACCGCTGCCTGTTTCTTTAATTTTTACAGATACGCCAGGTAATGCCTCGCCGGTTTGCACGTCGGTTACTTTACCTTCCAGGTGTATTTGTTTGTTGGATGCCTGTACATAAATGGTTTGATCAACACGTTTAAATGATAAGCCAGACTGGCGGGAGATTCTTTTTAAAACATCATCAACCGGCTGATCGTCTATCGAAAGGCTGATCTTCTTGCTCAGTTGATCTTCTGATGCATTGTGGATAAACCTTAAACCGGTTTGTTTTTCTATGAGGCCAAATACCTCTTTAATCGATTTGCCTGATACATGCAGCGTACAATTTATAGGATCTGACAGATCCAGATCTTTAGCCGCAGTTGTTTGCACAACCGTAAGCATCAGGCATATAATACTTACAATAGATAATATAGATTTTTTCATATTTTTGATTTGCATTACTAAATGATTGAGCCCTTTGGCGAGGGCTTGATTTACACGGCAGGCAGTTTGATCTGATCAGATTGCCTGTCTCTGTTTTAATGGGATTTATCTCATCAAATTTTCACCTTTCCTTAATTAGTTGCATTTACCAGATATAATTAACTTTTCGCCCTGTATTTTCCACTTAATGGCAGATACAAAACCTATTTGCTGCATCACCTTGGCAAGTGGCGCATTATCAAAAGTGGCCTTTAGCTTGCATTGCAACAGGGCACCATCTTGCAGTTCAACACGCACACCATACCACCTCGAAAGTTTTTTGGCCGCTTCGGGCCAGCTATCATAATTAAATATGAGTTTGTTCTCTTTCCAACCGGTAACCTCATCGGTCATAAAATTGGCAACTTGTGCTTGCTGAGTAGCTTTTGAGAAAACCATTTGTTTGCCAGGTTCAAGGATGACCCTTTTAGACGGATCGTTATTAATATCAACCTGCACCTTACCCTGCACCAACGACACAGTGATACGTCCATCACTCTTATAAGCCGATATGTTAAAGTGTGTTCCCAAAACCTGCGTTGCCACTTTACCGGTATGTACGATAAATGGTTTCCGCGGATTACGCTTTACATCAAACCAAGCCTCTCCTTCCAAGTACACCGTACGGTTTACGCCTCCGAAGTTTTTATCGATACGCAGCTTACTATCCGCGTTCAGCATAATACGTGTACCGTCAGGCAGGGTCACTGTCTTTTTCTGCCCGGGTGCTGTTACGTTTTCTATATAAGCGACTGCATTATCCGGGCTCTTCAATCCCGATCTGTAAAACACCGCTAAAATGGATATTATCAATATCGATGCAGCAATACTAATCCAATGTTTAAGTTTTAAGTCTGGCAACGGAAGACGGAAAACTTTAGTCCGTTCAGATATTTCAGCCGACTCTGGTTCAGGTATATTTTGTTGCAATTCATCAATTTTGCTGTTGATATAAGCCAGCGCACGATAGCTTTTAAGATCATCGGTAGTGATGGAACCTTTATGTAGCCAAATCTCGGCAATATCTTCAAACGCGTGAGAGAATGCCTGATCAGTCTGTACTTTTTGTAATAAATATTGAGTCTCTTCTTCAGAGATATTACCTTCCAGATATCCTATAATTAATAGGTAATGCCTTCCGTCCATTTATGCCCTTTTTAATGAGTCGTTAAAAAGGCACCATTCGATTACACGTTTTTACGATTTAATGTAATCTTAATAATGGCAACAATTATTTAACAGAAGAAAGCTGCTTACGGATGTAAGTAATAGCGCGGTAAATATGAGTTTTAACGGTACTGGTAGAGATTTGCATCACTTCGGCAATTTCATGATATTCCAGCTGATGCTGCCACTTTAGTAAAAAAACCAATTTACCTTGTTCTGGCAATTGGTTCACAAATCTTTCGATAAGCTCATGCCTGTCTTTCTTTAGCAGCTTTTGATCGGATAAGAAATCATCTCCGGCAGGCGTATTAATGGCGTAATTTTCGGGTAATAGCTGCATTTTTTGGCTTTTACCCTTTAAGGTATACACGCGGTTACGAACAGCACCGTAAAGGTAAAACCTTAATGACGTGCGGATTTCAATACTCTCCCTTTTTACCCATAAATCGAGCAAAATATCGGCCGTCATATCTTCACAATCGGCACAGTAACCCCCAAGTGATTCACAGAATCTGGACAGCAAAGGATAGTATTTCAGGAAAATTGAGTCGAATGCTTTTCTGTCGCCGCACTTAAGCCGCGCCATTAATTCCACATCATCCATTTGTGTAATTCATGAGGCAGCAAGTATATAATTGTCACATTAATACGGTGATGTTAACATATTAAATGATTATTAAGCTTCCAGGTAGAAGTATTAGTTACTCATTTTCTACTACAAAAATTTCACGAAGCAACTATCAGCTACCCTTCTTTAAACAATTTCTTACCATTTACTGGGAATTCGTTATACCTGACAATTTTTCGTCTCGCTGCTAATATTGCCTTTATTACGGAGAGCAATAGCCGAGTCATCCAAAATGCAAGCTATTGTTATTTTCTAACGGAGCAGAGAGTCCTGAGACCGTTTTAACTGTCCCTGTATAAAAGATAAAAAAGGAAAGCCGCTGGCACATTCCTTTTTTATCCCGTTATATCACAGGTTGGTTTTAAAGGTTTCCCAAAGAGAAGCTTCTGATCTGGTACAGGCCACCGTCAACTGACCAACACTAACAATTAACGCAAAGATTTAAACGATGCGCGAAGTTCTTCGGCAAAAACCTGTGGCTGTTCCCATGCCGCAAAGTGGCCGCCTTTTTCGAGTTTATTGTAG
>Ga0116227_10001011_pt1 | contig 60222 bp, 31 predicted proteins | sample S1TSphgellanicum_FD_89693 | JGI IMG/M metagenome (GOLD analysis project Ga0116227, IMG submission 89693) | Host-associated microbial communities from peat moss isolated from Minnesota, USA - S1T2_Fb - Sphagnum magellanicum MG | ecosystem: Host-associated > Plants > Peat moss > Unclassified... | reverse complement strand
GCGGGGGCGCGGCCGCCGACGGGGGCGGGGGGGGGGCCGGGGCCGCGGCAGACGGGGGCGCAGGGGGGCCGGGGGGGGGGGGGACTGAGAGAGGCGCGAAATTTCAAAATCGAGGGGCCAATCGACAGTTTGGGCCTTGGAATTGAGGTCCCGGTTATGTTTGAGGGGGGGTGTTTCGATGTGCGTGCCTTCTCTCCCAATTCAATTCCGGGTATCTCAAACCCCTCAAAGAACCATCAGTTTCCATGAAAGAACTATGGATTTTTTCGACTTTAACACTCAAAAAAAATTAATTACAGATTGATTATTATTTGCAACTAATTAAAACTACCATAGTACCTTGGCCATTTCAACACATGTCCATCAATTGATTAATTAATTAATTTTGAAATTTTCATTTCAACAAATGGAATATTCCTAAATATTCACTATTTTCCTTCACAATATTCTTTTGATTTGGAAGAAATAATTTTTGAAAATTTCAACATTTCTGAAAATAATATAATTCATGTTGAATTGGCCAAGGTACTTAGGGTAATACCTTGCCTATTGGTTTTTTTTCTTTTTTCTTTTTGCTTTAAACTTATATAGTTGAAGAACTTGGAAAGTTGAAACTATAGTTAAAAAGTGACAATGGGCTAATCCAAGATCGCTAAGTTCAACAATAGATAATAAAAAGATCTCAATTTGAAATTGAGTTTTAACAAAATTCTCAACCTCGAATGTATATAAATACCATAGTATCTTGGCCACTTCAATTCAACACACATTTGTCGAATAATCAAGCAATTTTGAGGACTTCATTTCAACAAATGATACAATCCCAAATATTTCATCATATTCTTAAATTTTCTTCAGAACAAATATATATATCATTTGAGTCATTTATTCATTGGCCTTTCATTAGGTGTTTTTGCAAATTTTTTGAAAAGGAATACATATGCGGAGCTTGCCTTAAACCTTGCTTTACAACCCCAAAATGAAGGGAGTTGCAAAATAATAATCAAAAAAATTCCAATGTGATTAAAAGAATAAGAAACAATTAGTAAAATGTTCATTTGAAAGATGTGAGTGTTGAAGCTTTCAACAAAGCAAATAATTGTAAAATGACAATAATATCACCAACAACACTTGCAAACAAACTTCAAATAAACCATTAACATGGGGTTTTTAAGCCTTTAAATTGTAATGAAAGAAGTTTTGCAAGATCTATCATTCATCCATGTTTAATCTTCTCTTCTTTCTTACTTGCCCTCTCTCATCTTGCCTTCCTTTCCATTTGTACAACTTTTTTCCTTTTTTTTCTTTATTGAACCAACTTCATTTCAATGTCTATGATTTTGAAAGAAGGAGAATAATAATAATATTGCATATTCTATTGTGTGGTGTGTTATTTATTTGTTTAAAAAAATTATATGATATGTAAAATCATATAAATTTATTTCTTACTCTCGCACTTATAAGAATGTGAATGAAATTTCACACTTGCATTTACACTTGAAATGTATATTTTTTTATATACATGCACAACATTAGTCTTTAAGCCATGTGAATCCCACCCCTTGGGCTTTATTGGACACCTAATAACAAGGCATAAGTTTTTCTTACAAAAGTTTAAAACATTTGAATCCAAGAATTGGAATCTAAACAACATCAATCGATTTTATTTTTTAATTGAAGAAAAAAAAGACTTTACTACTAGGAAAAGATTAAATTAATGAAATACAAATTCAATGGATGAAAATAATTAAAAATTAAATGATGCGTTAACTACGATTAATTTAAAATGTATATTACTTTGATCCCAATTCATGTCTACATAAAAGGTCATCAAACCATTTTGCTTTATGAGGTGCCTACTATATTATGCATTTTGAAGTGAATAGAAAAGTGGCATGATCATCACCACAAATGTTAGTTTTTATTAGAGAATAGATGGCCAATTTTGCCAAGCAAGTAGTTGCTAGGAGAAAAAAGGTGAACAATGATAAGTGTTACACATTAAATTTAAAACAATTTGCTTTTGCAATGGGTTTTGGTTGGGGTTAGGGAAAGGGCAATTTTTTGAAAAAATTGTGCCATTGGTCCCATCCACCACTATGTACCCCCAAAAGTGAATCCTTCAATTGTTTTCACGACTATTGTTAAAAAACATCATAATTATTGTAGGCTACAATCTCAATAATGTCACTCTTCATACGACAATGTCATAAGTGTATCATGAAATAACAATATTTTCATATTTTCAAAAACCTTAATGGATTGTTAATAACCATTGATTTTCTCAAAAGACATGCATGAAATTATTTTAGTTCATTTATTCATATTATGTACACAATCTTGTAACAATGATCAAATAATGTTTTGCATCTATAATTTTTTGTAAATGTTTATAAATTCTTATTCAATTTTACTAGAAATTGAATCTATGTGACAAAGAAAATGTCAAATGTGGATTTCAAAAATATTATTATTTGCAAGTATACTTTTTGAACCATTATTTGATCACTTTTCTTTTGTACTATTGAATTTTCAAAAAAAATTATCTTTTGCTTCATTTTGTTTAATAATTTAATAGTAAATTTTAAGTGTTTTTTTGAAAAAAATAAATACCTATCCTTTAAAGCATGGTTAAATAGAGGTATAAGTGGGTTGATGTCATATGGTTTGTGCTATATAGTAATGATTTGATGCATAAAATTTAATCAAATTATCAAAACACATATCATAATTTTTTTTAACCAAAAAGGAATGTGTTAAAAACATTGACAAAATATTACATTTTTTTTTGGTTTAGCTCACGAATTTTTTCAATTGTTTTGTTTTACGTAATACATAGATAATAAGTTGAACATCATTTGTTATGTAACACCTTAAGTGAGTGTAAATCACAACAGGGGAAAAGAAAACATGTGCATGTCCAAACATAGAAAATACATGACAAAAAATGCTCCATCATAAATCATGATTTACATGATAAAAACAAAATTACAACATTTTAAATTCTACAATCAACCTTTGTTCTTATTTTGAGGAACATATTTTCATTGAGTCATTACCAATTTACTACATGTTTTCACATTTATTCCCTCTTGTCCTTTGTACATATTTTCACATAATATTTATATAATTGTAAAAAATCACACAAACTTTGTGTAATTCATGATTTATGTAACTAAAAAAATGAGTTGGGAATGTTTTTTTATTGATTGAGTCCCATGAATAAGATCAAAATGATTCTATCATGGTTGTTTTTGCATGTTAAACATAAATGGATTTTTCCATTTTCACCTTTTGCATTGTTAGTTGTTCTTTTGTTAATAATTTTTTAAACAATGTCAACATATCCATACGAAGCCTAACGAAACACATCTTCATATCTCAACGACATGTTGAAATAACCTTGATATAAATGAATTTTGAGCAAAAAAACAATAATGACATTCTACAATGTGTAACATGTAATAATTTTTTATTAGTTACACCTAGAATAAAAAAATAAATTTTTGAATTTTTTTGAATTGCAATACACAAATTCAATTCTATATGAATTTCAAACACTAAATGACACAAAAATTACAAAAGACATTGTTCCATTCCATTCAACAAAAATGTCAATTGGACAATGTCCATAATTATCATAGTGATGACCACTATTAGACCCTATGCCTGGTTCAGCTAAATCAATTTCAATCATCATTGTCATTAGAACGATTCATTTTGTCCTTGTGGAAAATTGAATCTAGGCTGCGGTAATGAGTATTGTGCATTTTTTAAACGTATCATATTCAAGAAGGTATATATTTATTTATTTATGGTCAAAAGTTCCCATTTTCAAATCATGTTTTAAATATGAAGAATACATTAAGCTATACTACTAGGTAGTTGGTATTGAGTCTCTAGCATCATCAAATCACGTGACATGTAACATTCAATGATTTATCTTCAACAAACATGTCTTGTACTCGTAATGTGTAAAAAGTAGAGCAATTAAGAAAAAAAAAAATTAGAATTGCAAACATGAACACATGAAATTTCAGAAATGTTATAAAAACATTTAACAAAATATAATCAAATCAATTGATACCATTAAAAGGATATGCAAAGCATTTTTTATAATGGAAAACGGTAGCAAAATGGTTGCATGAGCATATATGGTAAGAGTTTTTTTCAAGGTGATTAACGTAATGAATAAAAGCAAAATGTCAAAAGAAAGTATATTCAATCAGTAGTTGGCATGATTCAATCTAATCCATCATAACCACATGCATTGCAAAATATGGAAATACATATGTTATATAATAATTTTGACATATACTCTCACTTTTACCCACTTGAAAACAATTACCATTTGCGTAAATGGGTATAGGGGAGCCAAACAAAATTTAGCAACCGGGTAAGGTATGTATGTACCCTGGTATATGCCCATGGGTATATCAGGGTGTTATTAGATTCCCATACAGAAAACTGGTTTATTTCCTCCCTTTCTTTCTCCTGTTTTTCTTTTTTTCCAGTGGTACTATTTCTGGTTGAAATTCGAAAGTCAGCATCATCAAAGCTTGCACCCAAGTGCAAACTTCTTCAAAAGTAGGCCTCTCTTTTCAGCCTTTTGGTCCCAACACATCCTGATGAGTTCAGCTAATTGGGTGTCTAGGTCAGCAGGCAACTCAGGCCTCTCACCTGCCATCACTCTGTTAGGGATCTGAAGTCTTGGAAGATCATTGAATGGAGAATTTCCTGTGAGGATTTCATAACATGTGATCCCAAAACTGTAGACATCTGCTTTAGCTGTATATGTTGGCTCCTTGTATGCAGACATCGTTGTCCCGTTACCATTTGCAGCAGCATTGTTGGAGGTGAGTTGATTGGTGACTGGCTGATGATGTGTTTTCTTCCGCTGCTTGTTCTTTCCCATCTGAAAGTGAACAGAAATTGATAACAACAAAGTCCATCCCCCCCCCCATAAGATGTTAGAGTGTTGGCATTCTACACAGGAAAACAAATTTAAGTTGCAAACAATCACAGAATTTCAACCAATTCATATCAACCCCTTGATAGATTCCCACCTTTAATAAAACAAATCATTTGTTTTATTTATGAGTTTAGAAAAGAAATCATTCAACTTGAGTTTGAATCCAATCAACAAACTAATTCAGACCCAGTAAACAAGATTCAAGAGTTTAATGGAAAACCATGATTCCAAGGGCTATATAGTGATAGAGAGCCAATCCTGGCTCCTAGCCGGCCCGCTAAAGGTGTTAAAGGCAGGGGATCCAAAATAAAGGCTGGTATTTTATGCAGAATCTGTCTGGGTGGCTGAATCGACCACCACCCAGGCCAAATCAGCCACTCAGGCATATTCGGCAGAATTTAGCACAGTAAAAAACTGTGTTAAAAGACATGCCTGACTTTAACAAGACCTTCAAGAAGCACTCCTAGCTATGTATAAGCCATGTAGTGAAAAAGATTTTTTTCACTTGTACCCAAAACCCTAAAAGACAATCCCTTCCCCCACGAGTAAATAACAAACTAGTTGTTTGATTTTATACAGGTACTCACTTGGATATGACGCAGTACTTCCGGTGCCATCCAACCAGTTGTCCCAACTTTTCCATAGAATGCCGATGTATACACAGAAAGATTACATGAGGGACAAACATCACCATGCTTATGTAGACATGTCTCACAATCCCTAGTGAGCTGCAGGCATTGCGACACCCCAAAGTCTGAAATCTTAACCTCAATGGGGCCATAAGCACGACTGACTAGCACATTGGAAGCTTTGAGGTCTCCATGGAAAACTCCTCGGTCATGTAAGTATGCCATACCCGCAGCAATTTGAGAAATAATGTCAAGAGCTTCAAGTTGTGGAAATGGTGGAGTATCATCCCGACCTTTCTCGTCAATGAGAGTTCTTAGATCTCCACACATTCGCTCCATCAGAATCATGCTTTGTCCCTTCACTTCACAGTAGCCTACAAATTGTACAACATGTGGATGTCTAAGCTTTGAAAGTATCAGGATTTCCTCCCGCAATTTTGTGGTATCACCTGTTGATCTGATGACTTTGACAACAAGTTTGCATCCAAGCCAAGTTGCCTCATACACCTCCCCATAGGACCCCTTTCCAATGCTTTTATCAAGCTTAATCTGTCTTCGAGCTATTTGCAGGTTGGAAGGCAATTTGTCAACAGATTGAGGTCCCTCGAGCTTTTTGATGGCAATCAGCACATTGTCTTGAAGCATCTTCAACTTGATCAACATCTGCTCACGATCCTGAATTGCATCCTCCTTAAAATCAGAATCACTTGGCAAGTGCACAGTTTCAGTTGAAATTTGTGATGATGTAAGAAGATCTTTGCATAATGTTGAGATGTAAGCCTTGAGTAATAAATGAATCTCCTTAAAAGCCTCTTGGTTTTCTCCCCTGGTAACCAGAAAATCAAACCATTGTGCTTCTGCATACTGCATCACAAGAACCTCTCCCTTCTTGAGGAGAAAAATCAACTCTTCAAGTGAAGCTAGAAGAGATGAGAGTGTAGGATGTACAGCATTTTCCTCAACCATCACCTCCAATTGCTTCACAAAAGCATTGATCTCTTTGTACATATTTGCCAACCGCTTGCATTGCTGCTTATTTATCGCACTGTCTTCTGCACCATTGCAAACCAATGTAATGATGTTCTGGATTGTCTTCACATGACCATGGAATTGCTCCAACTTGTTGCCTACACACAAAACCAAAACTCAGTGGAATTGCTCCAAGCTTTGTTGCCTACCCCACAATACCCAAAACTCAAATCATATACAAAGACGAGTCCAACTTCAGTTTGAAACCATAATGTCTCTATACATGATGCAAGGGTTTTCAGAAGACTTTCATCCAAAATGTAACACTTCATCAACGTTCAATTCAGCAAAACTCCGTTGAACTCTGTGAAATCAAAAAAATTGCATTTGGAGAGAGGAGGATATCATCGATAAACGACTGAAATTGTGAGGACATAACTCTTTTATTTGCACATTGAATGATTCAAAGAGCATGAATGACTTTTGCATACCCTTTGAAGGGTATGCAGAAAATATGCAAAATGCTTCCAAACAAAACCCTTATCAAGGAGTTCACTGATGTGTCCCCAAACCCGAATTTGCTGAGAAGCCATATCCCAGAGCTTCAGAAATTCAGAAACATCACACAGAGAGCGAGCGAGAGACAGCAGCAGCAGCATACAAGGAAAATCCTAAATGCAAAAAAGCATGCAAGCAGGAACCAATTTTTCACAAAGAAAATTTAACATACTAGGAGGGCAACAGGTGCATTGCAGAGGAAATTAAGATTAAAATCCAAGATAGAAACGGATTAAATAAAAACATTGCAGTGGATCAAAGAAGAAGAAGAAGAGCAATTCTGAATACCTGATACATGCTCATTGTAAACAATGCTGTGACGAAAGCAGAGTCCGGATCACAAAAGCTTGATCAACGAACCCACCCTTCTCGTGTCCCCTGCAGACTGGTACCGACCGACCGACCGATCGACGGACTGACTGACTGACTGACTGACTACACATCAAAACCCAAAAATATCATTCTTGTTAATTTCTGCGCCAGAGAGAGACAGAAACAGAGAGAGAAACGCAAATGGAAGATTATGATCCGCTGTTGAAGATGAGATGAATGTGTAGAATGGCAGAGAGAAATTCAACATAAAAAAGAACCACGCGAGAGAGATGCCTTTCTGCCTGGTGCATATACCAAGAGAGAGAACAACTCGGAGACGATGAAGAAAAAAAGAAGAGCGGGGAAATCGGAGATGCTCTCTCTAGGCTGCTGCCTAGGCATCTTATTTAAAGATTCTGAGGACAGGGCATGGCCATTTTGGTATTCCATACTTAGCTTCCTTTGTGGTCAAATTTTTTTAAATACTTTTGAATACTTCCCTCCTACCTATTTTGTGAAGCTTGTCCCCTTAACAAGCTCTATTTTTTGATTTTGCACTTATGTTTTGACAGCCCTGGCCCACTCAAAATCTCTTTTGGAATTTCCACAGGGCCCGGCCATTGGTATGAGTTTAATGAATTTCATGGTCCATGGGCCCTTGACCTTAGTGTAAAGAGGGCCCAAGACAATAAATAAATGAAATTCAGACCACCAAATTCAGCAATTCCAATGCCCATGACAATTTTTTCGTATGCAGCCAGGCTTAAAATACCCAAATGTTCTTTGTATGTACTTGAGAGAATGGCCTGCAACCCGCAAATTGTGCCACGCAAGCCCTTGTTGCACAAAGCTAGAGCTGGATCAATCAATCAATCAATGCTGGATGGGCACTCATAAGCCAGAATCGGTAGCAAGTGCTGATTTGACCCTACTCATGCAATATCGGTTGCTTGCAAGCATGCGCGCACTTGCTACCGATTTTTGCAGGAGCAGCCAGATTGAAATCAGCAAGTCTCTACCGATTTTGGAGGGAGTAGGTGCTATCAGCAGAGATTGTTGATTCCACCTACTTACTCAAGCAAAATGAGTAGCAAATGCGGGGTTTGACCTCCGGAATGATATGCTTTTTTATTAGATTCATCAGCCTGGCTTGCTTTCGGAAGGGAGAAAGTGGGCCATGGTGAACAAACAACAAACACCCACCAAACACACGGCAGAGGAAGGAGGGATGGATGGATGAATGGTATGTGGATAGAAAACTTTTTTTCGTTGTATTATTGTCTGAAACCTAACCATGGTGGTTACGCATGCACTAAGTTGTCCACATGTATTGATTATCTTCCAACCTAGTGATTTAAAGTGTGCTTTTACCAACTTACCTAGTACCTCACCCTAAGGTCAGTTTTGTCATTGAATAATCCTCAAAATAGTGAAATGAATTTTTTGTGAAAATATGTAGTTGACATGGTGAAAATCATCATAATTATGATAGGTTACACTCTAAATAATTTCATTACTCATATGACAATATCATAGTAGATCATGGAAATTTTAATAATTTCAAAAAAAAATTAGAAAAAATTTAGCCAAAAAAATTTATTCATTTTGTGAATCTGGAAACTGACCTTGAGCTATGGTAACCACTTACATTTTCTGGCCTATTTGTCCATATGATTCTAAATCACTTACACGTAGTTTATGTAACTAGTGTTAAGTGGATGTATGAGTACCAAGGTGGAACCAACTTGGTAATTTGGTTGTGGTTCATCCACAACAGAGTCGTAAGGGCTTGGATTTCCCACGGATGGTTCACTGGTGGGTGCTGGGTCACATTAGTGTGGGATAGCTTGCATATGTGGCAAAATAATATATGGAGCGCATGCGGTTGTGAATGGTTTTGGGCATCATGTCCAGAATGTTACCTTAACATCTTGGCTGAATGATTATGCCACGTTTTTGTTCGGGTTCAAAAAGTTGTAGGCTGGGTAATTTTGGTGTTGTTCAACCAATCACATGTCACTTGGATGACACCTTCTTCGTAATCTTTGGGACAAGAAGATTATAATCTGTAATCTTCCAGGGTAGAATATTATGTTATTTAAATTTCAAAACTAGGAAATTAAAATATTGTAAGAAAGGTTCCTGTCTTTTGTTCCAATGACATTCCCATACTGTTCTCATGCTGTTCCATTGCTGTTCCCATGTTGTTCTCATGATCACTTCATGATGCATCATGATCATTCACAAAATACATTAGTGCAATGGAATGGGCTTGCACCTACCCATTATGTTGGGTGCCAAGCTCATCTCTCCCTATGAAGTTTGTGAATAGTGGTTTGTGACATAGATCTCCATCCATTTGTTGGCATTGCCTTGGTAGGCAAGGATATTGTGTTCAGATTCATTATAGAGTATAGTAACTTAAGGGATTTTGACCACTAGGTAATAATAGGTCTATTTTTATATGAGGATTTTTGAAAGATCATATTTTGGCTTGAGTTGAAACTTGAGATCGGTTATAGAGTTATAATTATCTTGAAGGATTTTGGTTTCTTTTAGAGGATTTTTTTGAAGATTATACTTTTGCATGGTGAAATATTTGAGTTTCCACAGTTCTTCTTTTGCCTTAAGATACTTTTCAATGTAAATGGCAAGGCCACAGTGTGACACACCCCTTGTTCCATTACAATCATGCTTTGACTTGCATGACTAAGCTTTGAACGTATCTTCACCTCCTTCTGCAACAGACTGGTATCATTGCACATTGACAATTTTGATAGCAAGTCTATGTCCCCGAGTAAAGATCTGCTCCAAAAAAAAATTTAATGTAACTGGAAGACATTAGTGTGACTCTTGAACACATTTTTCCCTCAGCTGTCTGGAGTGAGCAATCCATATTTTGAAATACAATCTTCTGCTGTCTTTCCCATGATAGCCAGTGGAAAAACAATTAGAGTAGGTCTTTAGTCTTTATGCTTGATAAAGCCCTCGGCCATGGGCTATACTGGAATCAGGTCTGCACACCTTGCACAGGCCCTTATTCTGGTGAAACCCATGGCCTCAGGCTTTACCCTACACTTGCGTGCTTCATACACCAACCCTGAGGACCCCTTCACAATTAGATTGCTAATTTGAAGTTCACTTGGATCTATCTGCATAATACTGGATTGCAAGCTCTCCCCCTTCATTGTTGTATCTCCAAATAAGGTGGATAGTTGATTTGGACTTGCTTGAGCTTCTTGTAGAATGGGTCTTACATTCTTTTCCACATGATCAAACTTCACCAACAATTCAGCAAGGTTCTGTCATGCATCAGAAATTAGTATCCCCCTTCTGTTTCATGGCCCAGAATTATCAATGTGGATTTAAGTAAAGACCAACTCTAGCTGTATGCAAAATGCAAAATTTCCACAGTTTTCAGATTGCAACATATTGGTGCTGTTATGCCTATAGATATACTTCAATTTTCAAGGGAGCAATTTCCTGTAGGTTGATTGAGGCACTTACCAGTGAGCAGAGAAGTGTAAAAGAAGAGGATAGAATTTTCTGCTGTCCTTGATCTGAATGAATCTTAGTAAAGCTCAAGACACTTTACTAAAATTTTCAGATTCTTATCTTTGAGTTTTGATTCATGGCAAGCCTGAAGAAAATAGATTTACACAGACTACTACTACTACTACTACACAAAGCCTCATCCTACATGCTAGTCTAAAGAAAAATCAGAAGTTGAAGTTTGAGAAACCCTTTAAACCAAGCCTCAACATCTACTGCTCTTCTCTACCTATTTATTCAACAAGCTCAAAAGACACAAATCCAAATTTATTCCAAGTTTGGTTTTCTTACACATAATGAGAACCCGAATCTTTCTTCATTTTCTTTCTATCTTGCATATCTTAGAACCAGGTGTAACTCATTCCAATAGAAGGGGACATTGTAAATATCTTAAGGGGAGTGTGGTTATTAGTCGTGGAGTGAAAAATGCGGATGTCTGAAGAGATTTTTTGTGTCTGGCTCACTGGACCTAATAAGGACATTACATGAATGACCAAGCAACATTTCCTTTCTCTGATGAACACAAAATGTAGGAAACAATGGCCATCTCTCACAAGATGAAAACTCTTACACATTACACCACAAATCCACAGTGAAATCCCTCAGGCTCTGGGCTTTTGGGAATTTTTAAAAAATCAGAATAAAAGAACCACAGGTTCCCATGTTTTTCAAAATCCTCAAAGAAGTTTTTTTCAATGTTTTTTTAAAAAAAAAATTTTCAAAGAACTGATAGAGAACTGGCAGTTATCGAAGCAATTATTCGATTTTTTCCAATCTTTTGAGAACCATGGTTACATACATCAGAAAACCAGTACTTTGGCATTTTGAGAACCGTGATAAAGAACCCTAAGGACCGTTCAGATAACCATTGGGGGTCTGTTCCTGTTTATGATAACTAGGCAACAATGTAATGGTATATTGGTTATGTAATTCTTTTCATAACTTCCGGTTCTGGTTTTTTAATTAATGGAAATCTAAGAACCTCAGGTTCTGGTTCTTTCAATAAGCCTCAAAGAACCATTGGTTTTCACTAAACAACTGGCAAAGAACTGATAGTTTTATTGAAGATTATTCTACCACTTCTTCGATGGTTTTGGGAGAACTGCAGAGTTATATATATCAGAATTGATTCTCAAACTTTTGAAAACCATCGTTATATAACAGAAATCGGTTATTTGATTTTTTTTAGAACCTCGGTTAGACGTCTATGGGAACTGTCAGTTATCAGTTACCATTTCTGATGACCACCCAAGATTGGTATAAACTAAGAGCATCTCCACCGGTGCTCAGTATGTCACTCTGGAGAAAAAAACTACATGTCGAAGTTTAGCTGCTCTTTTTTTTTGGGGCAACCGCACCAATAAAACTGGAACTGGATATACATGGGAACTACTAATAGCAAACCACCTGGACCAATCATTATGATCGACCATAGAAATACTGAGCCGCAGTCAGGTCCCATTTATTGCACTCCTTTTTGGAGGTGCACAACTGTGTTGCGACTTTTCCCTGCCACGGTAAGCTGCTCGAATTTGGTGCAGAAAAACCAATTTCGTCAGCTAAACCGGCACATTTTGACTTTTTGTCAATCAAATTTACTGTCTGGACTCACATACAGTACTAAGCAGCGGTGGAGATGCTCTAAGGAAGAAGATAGGTAGATTGTTCTGCTGCTGTCTGATTCTTATAGTGAAGCTCAAGAGGTGTTTACTACTATCCAAACAATCTTTGAAAGCTACCTAAAAGAAGAGTTTCCTGAACCCTAAAGCCTACTATCCACAAAACCTACCATCTAGCTATTGAATGACCTTTGGACTAACAGGGTAAATTTTCATAGCGACCATAGGTTTATCCCTACTAACCAACTTCCAAGTCATGACCTCTCCTATGGTAAGGCCCTTTGTATAATCATAACAAAAGTCTTATCCTACATGATAGGAAAGAGAATCTGAAGCTGAAGCTAGAGAGGCTCCATAAAACACAAGCCCTACATCTACTATAGTCGGTCAGCCCATAGCTTAGTTCACATGCTGAAAAGATGATTTGCAAATTCTTGGAAGAGGTTCCAATTTGGACTGCATGTCTAATGCACATTTTGCTCCATCCTAAAAATCCATTATGTTTGAAAGGGATTTAGGGTTTAGGGGGGGGGGAATCCCTTTCAAACATAATGGATCCCAAATCCTCTCCTTGATCAAGAAAAGAAAAGGAAACATGCACAATTTTGAGGCTAGATAATGTCACTTTCCAAGTTTCTTAAATTGCAAAAAAAGAAAAAAAAACAATTCATCAAGCTGACCTTACTATCGCACAGATGCAACAAATGCAAGCTTCTTGTTTTTGTTAGACCTTGTGGGAAAACATGCCCTAGATTCATAAGATCCCAAGTTGTTTAGAATGAATGCTTGGAAGGCATTCATAGATATGTTCTGAACTCAATTTTTTCAAACAAAGTATGCAACATAATTCAAACAAGTTAAAAATAAGTGAAAATCAAATAGAAAAGAAGAAATTGAGGTAATTGCTTCCGAACCTAAATTGGCTTAATTGTTTTGATAATATTTTTTCTGGTACTGCTAAAATAATGGTGTACCTCAAGTAATAGATCAAAATGTGTGTGTGATGCAAATTAGAAATAGAGATTATGAATGTGAGTGATGAAGAGAATGGTGTTCCTCAAACACCCCAAATTCTCAGTAGTAGCCTTGAGAGATAGATTCCAATGTTTGGTGACAAGGTTGCACATTTTGGAGCTACTCCATCTACTAACAACCCTAGAACTAGGGCATTGCTAGGCGTGCAAGGAAAAACTAATAAGAAGCCATTTTAAAAAAGAAAAGTTGCCTACAAGCTCATATGCCATTATAAATGCATTACAAATGCCATCACTAAAACTTCACACATGTGGTGAAGGAACTTGAAATGAGGAAAATGGAGATGACAAAGTTCATCAGATGTCAAATGATTTGGAATGAGGAAAAATGACAAACATATGATGGTTCAAGGACAACTACAAATGGCTACTTTGCTTTGCAAAATGTGTTGAAGCCAAGAATCACAATTCTTCATTCACAATCATTTTTGTATGTGGGACTATTGTGCTAGAAAATAAATATTCTAGTGTATGTTATTACAACTTGAAAGAAAGAAAGAGAAAGGATCTCTCTGCTTGATTTTCTGACAATTGAATTCTTGATGCTCTTGCTTAATTTCCAATGGAAGCATTTGTGATCACATCTACTCAAGATCCCACTAGAAAAGTAGAAGCCATAGTTGATTCTTCTTGCTATGTATGACTTTTGTTGATACCTTAGAGGCATTCAAAGGTAGATCAAATCGTTCAAATAATCGATTAGTTAAAGTCCAATTAGGTTGTTGATTATGTGTTCATGGAGAGTGGAGCTTTGAACACCACCAAAGTGGTTTTGTTGCTTATCTTGTGATTATTTTGGTGAGTATTACACCCATCCAGGCTGATGATATGTGGTCATGACATAGACAAAGATAATTGTGATCCATATTCGCTTCCTCAATGCAAAAGGGTGAGAAAGTGTTCATCAAAATGATCCTTGAATAATCAAAGATTCAGTCATCAATCCACTCATACGAAGCCAAATGGACAATTTGAGATAATGGATTATTGCAAGCACATAATCATCTGCCTTTGAACCCCGCCCTAAGATTCAGTTTCGAGTGAATTGCTCATGAAGACATTCCAGCGTTGGAAATCCTTGTTTTTTCTGATCTCTCTCTCTTTTCCAGTGGAGGAGGACAAGAGCATATATGAACAACGAGCTCTCACACACAAGCAGCAGAGGAGCTTACGAAGCTCAATCACACAACGAACAATTTTGGCTCACACAAGAAGACATAGTTCCGCCATTTGCTGGAGAGTTAGGAAGAGATCGCATCGCGTGTTAGCGAAAACGGACGTTTCCGACGCAACGTGGTCGATTCCGGTGCGAGAAATTTCTGACGATTGCGATCAACGTACCGTAACTTGCTGTGAAATCGAACACTAGGTTACTAGTCTCTGCGCAATTGCAGCCAGGTACGTATCACACAGAGCGGTAGCGCCAAGGCAAACAGGAACTGCAACAACGGGGGAGTGCAGCAGCCGCAACGGCTGTAGCTGCCGGCAGCGCCAACGATAATCGAGGGAGAGGACGAGGCAACATGGCAAATTCAGCGGCGTTCTTTCCTCAATGCGTTTTCGCCGCCTTGGATTGTTGCCGTCTTGATCATGCCCAGTGCTGCACCAGAAGTAGCTTCTGGTTCGCAGGGAAGAGCCTTTCCCTTTGTAGGTTTTCAAACCCTAGAGTTTCCAAGAGGATTACCACCGGACAGTGTCAATTGCGGCACATGCACAAGCTTGTAGATTTTCCATCAGGGAGATGGGGCGTTGTTGGAGCTCGTGCCCCCGGTGGAGACTCGCCTGATGATGGCGATGGCGGTAGTGAGGAGGAGGAGGAAGATGGGAGTAGGACGGACGAGAATTTCACCAGTTTCAGTAGCTCAAGTGATGATGTGAGTGTCTCAATCTTTCCTGTTTCCCTGCTCTAAAAGTACCTCGCGATCCCTTGTCAGAATCTCGTGCAGTGGTGTTTCTGCATCTGCGTCTAGGTTTGCATTAAGAGCTTGTGTACAACTTTTCTAGACCAGAAGGACAATATTGCAGCTTTTGTGAATTCATTTGCTTGTTTGTGTATGCAGGTGAAGTCACAGCAGTTTCGTGAACAGATGGAAAGAATGTTAGATAATGAAGATGCAAAGTTTGCAGGGAAAGACTTGGCTGTACTCATAAGGAAGAAATATGGAAGATCTTACGATGTCCAACTGATTAAGAAGGCAAGTCTCTCTTTTGTTGTAGATGTCAGGACCAACATCCCTTGAAGACTCTTATGGGCAAACGTACACATTCTGGCGTTACTACAAACCTAGTGGACATGAAGAAGGGCACTTTGCTTGTTCTTTGCATTGAGTGTGAAGCTAACACACATTACATGAAACATGGTTTTCAAGCAAGCTGTCTGCAGCAGAAACCTAATAGGTTCTGAAGAAACCCTCTGGAAGTTTGTTTTTGCCAATTGTTCACTGGACTTCTGGCCTGTGTTTTTTTTTTTGCAGGATTTTATGGGGCGGCAACTCCTAGCTATGAATGTCATGTGGAAATACCGGGAGCAGGTAACATTTGCCTTCGATGGCACCATGTGTCTTGTGGCAAATTGTGCTATGAGACAATTATCAGAATACAATAAAAAGGTTGTCTGAAGTTTTTTTACAGTCCTTAGTGACTTGGTTTTGAAAGGCTGATAATATTGCAATGGAGAATTTGTGTATGAGAGTGGAACATTTCATAACAGGCTTTTTTTCTGGTTGGGTTGTGTTGCACACTCTGGCCTCAGCGATCGTTCCCATTGACAGAGGAAGAATATCTACTTCGTCTAGATAGTGTTGCTAGCACTTTGAAAGGCTGGGGAGCTGTTTCATATGTCCGAAGTACTCTTGCAAAAACAAAAGAAAGACCTCGTATTGGCAAGGTGATTTCCTTTGTCTCTTATGATTCCTCTGGTTTACAATCATGGAATACTCCACATATCATGCAGATGTCTTAGCACATCAGTCAGTGAACCCCACTATTGCATTGTTGTGTTGATGCTACAGTGTATATAGCATTGAATGGAGCCTGAGTTTTCCCTGTTATTACTTATATGTTATGGTGATTTTTGGCAGGCTGTCAGCATTTTCATTGACATTAATGAATCTGGTGGAAGGGCGAAGGAGTGGATAAATAGGTGAAGCCGAACATCTGTGTTTCAGATGGAGATTTCTGTTGATCTTGAACCAAATTTTCATAGAGGGGTGATATTCATGATTGACTGCTCACTAGTCATTGCTGTGTTTTGGCAACATGAACTCCAACATGTAGTGGCATCTTGTATACATGTATGTTACCCCTCATGTGTCATGGAACATTCTTGGAAGACAACTAATGTCGCCTCCACCAAGAAATTCCCCTGTTGTAGAGCTGACAGGAGACCTTGGGTTCTGCCTCATAATTGCAAAAGCTATTGGTGGAGGAATGGCAAATTCTGGTGAGTATTGGTAGTTGTTTTTATTGTTGGTTTGATGTTTTTGGTGGGGATCACAATCCTTTTTGTTGTGATGTATAAGGGAGTTGGCAAGTCATAGCTGTGTATGTATGTAAGGTATCATGCAAATCCACCTGTGGTTTTGCTCTCTGGCTATGCAGAGACTCCTGGCTAGTTGCAAATCAAATTAGCATACTTGGGACAAACTAAAATTTGCTGTATTAAGTTTTAAAGTGGACATTACCTTGCTCTCTTTCCAAGGGTGATGAACATAGAGCATAAACTTTTGAACTTCATGACATCAAACACAATTGATTGTATTCTATGCAGATACTGTAGTGGAATTGACTCATACTACATTTCAACATCTACTGTTCAATCATTTGTCAAACTTTGATTTTTAGGGTTCAATCGTGTTCTCACATCATGAAACCAACATGGTGTGTTTCATAAGTTGTAGCAACATGGAATTGCTCTACTTGTGGGGTTGTCTGTGTGTCACATGACAGGTCAAACTTCAGATGCTATTGCACCTGGAACATGCAGATGTCATTTGTCTTCAACTGTTCAACTGCTGTGTTGACCATTCTACACACTTAATGCTGCAATCTGATGTCAATGTGCTGCCAATAGTGGGATGTTTCTCTTGTGAAATGTGTGTAACAAGATTGGGAGTGTCACCTTGGGCTTTTGAATCACTCTGTTTCTAAGCATTGTCTGCAGGACTGTGTTAGTAGTAAAATCATGAGCATTTGATTACACCAGCTCCTCCTCACCAGTATCCAGACATGACTTGGTCAAAATAATGCTGTGGTGTTCCTGCTTCTTCAACAGATCACATCACATCCTCCTCCCGAGTATCTTGATGTGACTTGGTCTCATAATGCTGCGGTGTTTCTGCTCTTTCAACACTATCCAAATGTGCAGCTGCAATCTCTCCAGATTGATGAGAAGGGCTCAGGTTTCCTGATGTATCATGGCTGTATGCAACAGTGTCAAAGTCCTTGGGCTTCACAATTCCCACTGGGATTTGAGCATCTGCATCCTCCACTTTCTTTGAAGTTGACTGGAAGGGGGTATCAGCTGGGATCTCTCTTGCTTCTGACAGGTACTCAGAAGGTTCTTGGCCTGCACAATAAGACACAGTTGTTGATGGAAGAACTTGGGCTCATGTAAACATCAAGACCTTGGAAACACACACCTTTATCATTCTGGTGTGTGACTCTGAAATCCTTTTTTGTTCATTCCACCACAAGCTGTTAGGAAGCAAAAAAGCCACAGAATTTATTTGACTTTTCCACAGTGTTTTCAAAAAGGAAAGAGGGAAAACACACCTTGGATTGTGTGAGAGTTGTAATCAAGCTGAGCAGGTTGGAATCTCTCACTGGCATAGTCTCTGTACTGGGTGGGCACAGCTTGCATTATCCCTGCAGGCCCCTCATTTCTATACTGGCTAATAGGCATAGTATCATCTGCTTGCAAAGTTAGATCTGATGCTGCATCCTCAGTTTGAGAAGGTGTTGTCGCACCTGCTGTTGACTCTGGTGCACTCCCAATGACAGTCTCAGGAGCAGATTTTGTAGCCGTTGTTGTATCTTCATCTTCATCAGAGGAGGCAGAGCCATCACTAGAGTCATCCTTCTTCAACTCAGAACTTCCACTCGACTGTACTGATTTCTTCTGGCTCACTTTCTGCTTCAGCTGAGAGACTTTGGTCATGGTCTTGTCCTTCAGCTTCCCAAGCAAAGATTTCTTTCCAGAGTCCTCACTCCCAGGTGTGCTGGGAGGTGATTCTCTCTCTTCCTCCTGGTCACCTGCGTTTTGTTACCATCATCACACATCATGAAAATGTGAAGAAAATCAAAAACAAACCTCTGGCAAATGATGGAACACACCCCCATAAATCTTTTTCAAAAGAAAAAAAAAAAGTCCCACACATAAGTCAGAAAAATTTCGAGCTCAAAATACTTTACCAGATGAGATTGTGGAATCATCTATAGATACTTGATGTGCCATGAGTGATCCACAACCGCAGCAAATGGTTTTGTTGTTGTTGTAGCTACCACTGATGGGACGTCTTCTTCCTGATCTGTGAAACAAATTGCAACCCACCCCAACAGGAGACGATTCTCTTCTGATGAATCAGTCGAGTTCTCTGAGAATCTTGCTCTCTCTTTCGTTCGCGATCTCTTTCTTTCCCCCTCTCTCGCAAATCTCTCTCTCTCTCGTTTGCGATCTATCTGGACAATAAGAAGGATTTGGCTGCAAGGAATTGTGGGTGAAGGAATTTTGCGCACGCGGGAAGAGTAGTATGGGAAGGTGCAATGGGCCGCGTGGCAGTGGCGAAATGGTCACGGGCTGCATCGTCACCCTCCAGGTGGCAGATGATGAGTCGTGAGTCGTGACAAGAGTAGGAGGACTCATTTTTGGGGGCACTGCCCCCATCCCCCACCCAAAATCCACTGCAAGAGCAGATTCTATATTTTCTTAATTTTAAAATATTTATTTATTTATTCATTTATATTTTTAATTATAAATTTTAAATTTTAACTGAACAGAAGAATGATTTTGTCACTCTGCTGTTCAGTTTTTAAAGCATAATAGGTGCAGCTAAAAATCAAAATGGATGATGGCCATTTTTTTATCAACACATGAATTTCGATGAGAGAAGGTAATATGAATTCTAAATCTTACACGGCTAACATATTTGTTTCGGTTTTTTATTGATTTCATCCAAACTGAATTCATCCATCCAATCTGTATTCAATTATTTGGATGCTTAACTAGTTAGTAACTTCCTTTTTTTTAGCTTAAAATTGTTTAAGAATCAATTTTCTCCAATCCTTTGGATGTTTTGAACCTTCCGAAGAAAACTTGTAAAAATATGTTCATTCATAGCATTGAACCTATTGAAGACTAATTCAAGCAGGATAAAAATAAGTAGAGTCCCAAACATTTTTATACTATACTATTTTATTAATTTTATTAATAAAAGGATATAGTATATATATTATTATTATTATATTTTCAGTGATGATGATAATCAGAATTGGTTTATGTAGACCAGGTATAGGGTTCTTTTTCATCACTAATACAATTACACCATGGTTGTTGACCATGACAATTACAAATGGTTGCATGGTCAACAATTATGTGCAAGAATGACCATTTTTGACAATTATGTGCCGCAATGATGAAAGTTTAGGCAAAAAAAAATTCATCATTTTTTGGCAACGGCAATAGCAACAAGAGTAGTGATGATGTATATGGCTTCTCCTTCTTGGTGCAATGTACACCCATTACATCTTCGACTTTGAACTTGAAGGCAACACAAAGGTCTTTTTTGTGGACATAGCGTTATTGTGGGAGAAGATTCAAATTATGGCAATGGAGAATTATGGCAACTACTACTACATGGAGTCATAGAAGAGATGGAAGTAAACACAACAAGAATGGCAAGAATGGTGGAATGAGGGAGAGAGGAGGAGGAGAAGAAAATGGAAAAGGAACAAGGAGGAAGCATGCATGGGAACAATTGCGATTGGCAATGAGTGCAATATTTGACTCATAGGACAGTTTAAGAACTTAGAAATATCGCATTATCAACCATATCACTTGCCTCAAGGGAATTGTTGTCAATGTGCAAATAATGGTGTTTGGAAACATGGGAAGTGATTCTGGTATAAAAGTGTTTTTCACCCTCAATCTAAGCATTAGTGAAAAGAAATTGTATGGGGAGTACCTTATCAATACACAGGTTTGCCACAAACTAGGCTTACATTCTTTTGGGTTGTAAATTTTTTTTGGAATCAACCTTACATTCATCGTGTGTCAAGGTCCAACATTAGTGAACAAATGTATCATTTTCTTCCTCTGAAAATCTAAAAAGCCATTATGCCCTACATCCTACCCTAAATGCCGACCTTCTTATTGTCTTGTAAGGAGAAGATGTTGTAAGCATTTATACTCCTAAGGACATAGACATGATGAAACAAGTTTTACTAGATGCATACAAATAATTGTTTGAAAACTGTAACCTACTTGAGGAGCATTACAAGTAAATGATGGTACAAAAACTCCATTATGATATTGTCCCTTACATCTTCTGATGCACTCCCAACCTCTTCAAAAGACTCAAATGTGAATTTAAGATGAAAACAGTGGAAGAGTAGGAAGTTGGGGCACGTTCCTTAGTACGCAGCACTTCGAAGGTAGAAGGGTGTGCTGGAGCTCCAGGATGGGACTAAGAAGATTAACAAGCACTTCAATCATTCACATGGACTTGCACAAACCAAACAACAAGTTGGTTAGTGCATAGCTGGAGCAATTTTGGTGCTAAGACGAGCCACGGACAAACTCGGACTCACAAGATTCACCATGACCCAGACTTGAGGGAAGCCACCACCTTCCCCCTTATATTATACTATGTGCCTCTCCATGAAACCCACATCCAAATGGTATTTTGTCCCGAGACTCCCAAATGGGAGTCTTGAAATTCCCAAAGTTAGGATTTCCTCGACTTTGGGGCCCCATAAATTTGTGTGAAAACCTCTGATTAAGATTAGGTCTAAAGCAAAGTTGTAGCCCTCATCAAGAATTTTCCAATAGTATGTCGCATGCCACTTGCAAGCAAGGAAATCGGGTCAATTCTTGACTTTTAGTGGTTAAAAGTCAAACTGCCAATTTGATTCCCGACCTTTTCCTTTGGCCATAACTTATGTTTTAGATATCCAAATGGGTCATGCGAGCCCATTTTAGACATCTACATTTCAATAGCTTTCCAATGATATAAAGAGATCTTTAATCTAATGGGTTTTGACCTCTGCAATAATTCTCTCAAAATTCGGGAGTCCATCAGGACTCCAACTCCCCAAGTGGGAGTTGCCTTGGGAGTGTGAGGGTTCATTCTCTCACACTTTCCTGCACTCCCAAGAGTATAAAATGTGTTTCCCAAGGCTCCCTCTTATCCCGCACTTCTACCAACCCTTGCTTTGGTCACGAGCCCAAAGCTAGGGTTGTGACATCTTCTATTAAGTTTTAGGCCCATCATCCTCAATTTGGATGCGATGTAGTTAGGTTATAAAGGTTACACAATGACCAACATCAACTATTAAAACACACATTTTTCATGTTCATGGTCAAATATTTCACTAGTTTTAAATGTTAGGGATTTAACAACATATGTTTGTACTAGTTTTCCATTTGAATCAAAGTAGAGTTATAATCAATTTACATGTGACATTACAAGATATTAAGTTCACAATGCAAGCGGGTAGACTTTGGATGCTACAGTGCTGCATAGGCAAGCGCACGTGTGTTGGTGTTGTGACGATTACTATCGACATGGTTTTTGAGATGACACATCACTATGATTTCATTCTGATTTGAATAGCAAATCAATCAAGCTTCTACATGATGTCCACCTCTTGGATTTGGTTTCGATTTCCTTAATTTGTTTCCTTTGTTAAATGGATGTGAACATAATAAAAATCCAATAGTACATTTGTCATGCAAACATTTGAATTGCAAATCTAACAACATAAATAATGAGGAACAAATCCCAAGGATGTTCAACACACATAGTTTAGTGAAGAAATAATGCTAGAACACATCTATTTATTTTGGCTCAAAGCTTAGTAACATGCTTGGATAACTTCTCGTCAAGTGGATTTAAGTGGTGAACCCTCATTGCAAATTCTGACCATGTTGCATATCTTTTACGCTACAACACCTAGGTTCATATCTCTGTTATTTTAGTTGTTGCTTTCATGGGGGGAATATGAGAAACAAATTACACACACCTTGATATGAAATGAAACCTATCAACCATAGGTTACTAAAACCAAATTTTACAAAAGCTTCTTGTGCCACATTATGGACATCATCTACACCTTATGTTCTTTGTGTGATTGCCAACACTTGTGGCAACTTAAACAAAAGAATCAACAATGATTGCATTCAAGTCAAAGGCTCATTGTAATGGCACAAATGAGCACCAATTTAATTAGAAATGGTTATATATCCATACCTCCTCAAGCATTTGCCCACTTTCAAGAGCAAAGGCAATGTGACATTGTTGTGGCTTCTACTAATACAATATTAGGTTCATCCAAGGCACTGGACATACGAAAATTGAAAGTTTCAATACTCTTTTGGGCAAACTCCCACTCCATTTCAAAATTTGGTCAAAACAGTAAGACAATGTAGCACATAAAGATAATTAATAAGATTTAAAAAAACATAATGCAGAAATTACAAGAAAAAAATGTTAAACTATTGCAACAAATGTAGAATAAGACCTATTTGTGAACAAAAGACAAGAAGACTCAAGGTGATCAACCATATTGTGATATGTTTGTTACCAAACATGTCCTGCTTCATTTATGAAGTTTGAAAGTTCTAAATGATGGCCAACAACACTATTAAGAAAGCCTTATCAAGAATCTTCAAGTTGGATATGTTGTTAAAGGTGCTCATGAAAATTATATATATGTTCATTCAATCCAAATTCAACATTTCATCCATTAATTTTCATCTATAGAATTATTCTTTTTTAAATAATGTGAACATAAACAAAAATTACCTTCACATAGTTGGTTACATAGTTTCTTTTCTCCTTCAAACATCATCATAAAACAGAAAAAAACTAAAGCTCCCAATTGTGCAATATGTTTTTATGATTTGTGATTTGTTTTCATTTTTACTTGATATGAAACTCATAATTCAAAGCTTTTAACATGCTTTTATAAATCTCTTATTTCATAATAATAAATTGAATTTGAATCAAAGGACTACTACAAACATCAAGAGATTTACATACACAAAACAAAATTCATATTTTCCATAGACTTTTACAATATATAACATGGTTAGTATTCTAATGCTAATGAATTTGATATTACAAAAAATGAATTCCATGATCTTTATTGATGTAACAGTGATGATGTTTATTGTGAAATATGTTTTGATGATTTGTGATTTGTTTTCATTTATACTTGTTATGTAGGTTTGAACCTCCAATATTGATCAAAATCAAAATGACAAACTCAATCAAATCACAATCTTTAATCATTTCCATGAACAAGGTACACCTTTTCATGTTTTAAAGCATCTCAACCTACATCAAACATGGAATAATTAAAAAATTTGAAACTATTTTTCAACACATTAACATATTAAATTAAAAAGGCATATCAATATGAACAAATATGAAACTACAACCGCCAACACTTACAATTTTAAATGTTGATTTTAATTTATGTTTATTTCATTATGTAGAAATTTGATACTCATTCCACAATATATGATCAAATATGCAAAACATGACTATCACATCATTAATATAAAGCAATAAGAATGGTTCACCCTTCAAAAAGGCTCCAACTACCATATCACATTAATTAACCCTCAAACTAAAGAGGCAACCTTTGCTTTCTTAGTAGGAGTTGTAAGATCATGTTGGTTGGGGGGAAAAGGAAACTTTAACAAAGTTTCCTTTGCAAACACATACATTGATTCAACACTTTCAATTGTTTTGGAAGATTTCAAATTCATTAAAGATTATTAAAAAAAGTTGTCACAATGGAGTGAATATTGGACCAAAAAATGCATTGACCTAATTTGGTATGAAAGTCAGGATTTGATATTTTAAGAATATTGTTAAACACTAAACCAAAAGCAACAACATCAGAATCAACAAAATGTGCATGTAAAAAGCAAAAAGTTACAAATGTGTTAAAAGAATTAAATTTTTTTAATACGATTGAAGTTTTTGACAAAGAAAACAAACTCATTGATGGTGCTTCCATTGCTAGGGGAGACTTCATATTAGTGAAATGTTACATTAGATATTGGAAACATTATACTTCAAAATGTCATAAGTTAACCCTAGAATTAGTTGTCACAAAATAACTAATCAAAAGCAAATCGATTATCAAAGACAATTACAACTCTCATAGGTTCATCATATACATTAATTTATGAACATTGGATGGACATAATATTATTTTGTCAAAATGTTTCCATTCAAATGAAATAAAAGTAGAATATTTTGTTCACTAAATTGTCATTCCATGTCAAACATCATATCTATCATTAATCTAATCATTCATTATCACAATTAACATATCTCAACAATTCAAATTTATGCCATAAAATATTATCACATAATTAATCACAATATCTCCAATTTTAAAGAAATTATAAATATTTTCATAATGACATTTCAGATTTTAAAAGACTATAACAAAAGAAAAAGAAAAAGAAATCAAAATGAAAGGAGGATAAAAATGCAAAAAGATGAAATAAAAGGCCAAAAAACTCAAACATAGATAAACAAGAATTTTAAAACATCAAACATGGTTTCAATAACATAACAAACTATATATGTTTCCAAGTTACAGAAAAAAAAATGTCATGATAATACAATTCAACATCAACCCGATCAAAATAAAAGAAGAAGAGAAACATATGGACAAATAAAGGATTATTTAAACGCCAAAAACAATGCAAAAAAGTAAAAGTAAAAAGACATCCAAAACAATAAAGTATTAAACCAAGAACATGAAAACATTAAAAGGTCTCCCTTGGGTTTTTAAGATGTAATAATAAAAAAATCATGTTATTCATACATCAACTCAACATCAACTTGATAATAACATCCATGTACCACTAAACCATAATAAAAATCAAGAATATGATGAAAAAAATAATTTATAAAAAAATTGTAATGAAGTTCATACAACAAAACAACTTGACAAAAACAAAATAAGAAGAGAAAGATATAAAAACCAAAAACAAACAACGTAAATATTTGAAAAATAAAACATAAAACATCATTTGAACAATTCAACAAATGATGATTTTCATATGCAAACACCTAGCACTTTTCCATTGCAAATTAACACTCAAAAAAAAAATCATGTTTAAAACAATTTAATGATTTTCTTAAAAATTATACTTTTGAATTTAGTTGTTGTGTTTGTAATGAACATAAACATGAATGTAAAATATGTAAAATAACAAATTTAAACAAAAATATTAAAAATATGAAAACTCTACACAAATTCAATCTAAAACATCATTGGCAAAACAAAGTTGAAATCATTCTAAAAGAATTATTAAACAACACAAAACATGTGAATATGGAATTACAAGGATTACTACTTGCAAAGAAAGGTATTTTGTCAATTGAAATTTTTATATGTAAGTCTTGTCATAATTTTTTATTCAATAATAAAATGCCAAAACTTGCATTAACTGATGGACTATGGATTGGAATCACAACCAATTCATTACCAAAATTGATGATAGTAGGACAAGCTTTAATTGCACATTATCATTTCTGAACCATATTAATAAAATTAAGGTATTCAAACAAAGGGGGAAAAGCAAGCCAACATGCATTAAAAGGAAATGTAATTAATTTTTCACAAGATCTTGAAAGTGCTATAAAACTTTTAGACATATTGCCATTGTCATTGGAATCATTGTTTGACATTTTTATAGTCCATTTCATTGGTAGCTCCCATCCCCTCATATAATTTGTAAAATGTGCAAATTTCTATATGTACAAAAATTTGCCATATCTACCTGGTTCAAATGGCTAAAATCTAATCATGTTGGGTATAAAGATACAATAATGAATACACATATTATGGAATCCTTACTTCACAATAGTATACCAAAACCCATAATAAGGTCAATATTTCAATCATCAAATATTTATCTTGCAGATGTGGAACATCGTACAAACATAACATATTTACATGAAAAAAAAATGTCAACAATAATGAAAATGTCATCGAGACATCAAGATTAATAGATTTTGATGGAATCAATATAGATCAACATGAACATATAATTAATGCATATAACAATTTATAAAAAAATTGATATTTATCATATAACCATTAGTCTAAAATGATCAATGAATACAATAACTTGAATTTGAATTCATGTATGTTTCCCACACTATTTTCTTTTGGAATTGATGTTCTCAAAATGGCAAATAGAGTTGTCAAAATATCACTACAAATGCATGTCAAACACCTTTTAAATTTAAACACCAATAAATATGCATTCTCAAAACACCATCTATTCCCATTCTTTGTATTTAACATAATATAATGTAAACAAACATGTCTTGGGCAAAACTAATAATATCAAAATCATCAAACATGAATGAAAAAGACCTTTTGAATGAATTACAAACCACAGATTTTGATGACATCTTTAAAACCCCAAAAATATATAAGGGAATCCAAACATACTTAATTTATTATGACATTGAAGAGTTTCTAGTATGCATGTTATGGCTTCTAGTAGTAATTAAACAATGCAAAGAGTCCAAATATTTAGTATGATAAATTTCATTGGAACGCCTAGTTTATTTTTCACTTTAAATCCATCATTTGTCCATCATCCTTCAGTTGTTCTTTTAAGTGGGCAAAACATCAAACTTGATTTATTTTATGACAAAAAAATGTTAACAAAAAATAAGAGGAGTAAATAATTCAAAAGCCATGAATTCGAAAGCCCAAGCAATATTTATACACACACTTGATGCAATTTTTGCATACATGTGAAAGTTTTTTTAAAAAAAACAATAAAATCGGTGTGTTCAGTCATATCAAAACTTATTACAGATGCTATGAAATAACCAAAAATGGAAGCTTGCATATACATTCATTGTTGTGATTCAATGACTCATGAAATATTAATACACTTGTCCATATGTTATGTGGTAATGAAGGTTTTCAAAAACACATGATTGATTATTTAAACAACATCATCATTAAATATAGAACAATATAAATCAACTTCAAAGATGACACACATAAACGATGAAATTCAACACATACATCCATGTACCACAAGACCACCTGACCCAAGTATCAATACTTTTGATAAATTATTTCAAAATGATGTGTGTATTTTAATAAATGTATGTAATCGACATGTATGCAACCCAATTTGTTATAAAATAAATGTTGACACTTTTTAAAAACTATGTAGATACAATTTTCCTCAATCTTTAATTAATGAAACTCATTTTGATAGTGAAACAAAACTTTTACACATTAAAAGAACTTGTAAATGGTTAAACAATGCAAACCCATGGATATTATCAACATTTAGATATAATCATGATCTAAAGTTCATAGCATCATTGGATAAAGATAGTAAATATTTAATTTATTATATTATAGACTACATAATAAAAACATCCATTTACACTATGCACATGTATTCTCTTTTACAAATAGCAGTACAAAAAATAGCCACAATTATTGAAAATACAAACTTGTATGATATAATTGATAAAAGTTGACATTTGATCATTAGATGTTTGAACACAATTGGAAGTCAACAAGAAATATTAGCTACAAGAGCAATAAATAATTTATTGAATCTGCCATATCATATAATTGATTACAATTTCATTTATATACTTTGGTACAATTTATTAACTTGGGTAAAAGAAGAGGAAATAAAATTGCAAAACATCCATATTGAAAAACAAAATAACATTGACAACAATTTTGAAACATTTATAGTTGGAAAAACTTCATCAAATATGCATAATTTTCGTATATGATTACCAACAAAGACCTAATATATTTGAATCTCTTTCTCCATATGAATTTAAAAATAAAGTTAATAAAATAAATAACATACATGTTGCAATCAATTTCATCAAAATCACCTTCAATATGAAACTCATAGTTTATATGAACATAAAATACCTAAAATACCAATAATCCAAAATTATACGATACCATTGTGCAAGTAAATAACTTTGAAAATTATGCTACATCAATATGTATTCTATTTTCATCGTGGCAGACACTATCCAACATCAAAAAATACCCAACAATAACTTGGGATGTAACATTAAAAACTTCATATCCAACATTTTTTGACTTTACCAAAAAAATAATTTAAAACATCAATATCTTACATGAATGCAAAAAATCAAGAAATGATGACAATTTATTAAAAGCTTCAATTGAAGACAACATTGATGAAGACAATAAAGATGCTACATTAAATCATCCACTTTATGACAATGAACTCAAAAGCACAATAGAGGAAGACATTCATAATATATTAGTCCAACAAAACGACATAAAAAAGAATACAACTATGAAAGCATAGAAATATAATACATGTTGTGTAATGTAAACACAACAAATTATGTCTCTGAAATAACTAAAACTTGAAAATTTATGAAAAATGAAAAACAACATTAGCACATTCAAAATTATGATATGGATACCATCATAGAAAATCAAAGCAATAACAAATAATGGATTCATACATTAAATGATCTACGAAAAAACAAACTTGATACACCAATGTTAGAAATCCATGTTGTTCAAAAAACAACATATGCATGTAAATGATAACTCATGACAACTTGAAATACATGAATTACTTGATGTCCAAACAAAAATAGATTCCTTATACAACAATATGAAAAAATGGATATTTAATAATGAAAATATTTACTCACCCATATCTTTTAAAACTTTCATAATTAAAAAATATAAATTAAATGATCTACAACTTTTTACCTTTAAAGGATTCATAAAAATGAATTCTACTAATCAACTATTACAATACATAGGGGTGTTGCAGGTACATGCAAAACACAAATCATCAAAGCTATTAAAGAATATTTTTTGAAAATAAACAACAAGGACAAATTATGCATTACAACATTGATTGCAAATGTTGCTTTATTGATACGTGGAACAATTATCCATTCTTTACTTGGCTTATCAATTGATAAAAATATAATTATAAACAAATCCAAAAGAATACCATGTAGTTGGTCCAACATTCAATTTATGATAGTCGATGAAATATCAATGGTGGGTTGTATGATGCTTGCTACAATGCATTTAAAATTACAAAAATTAAAATCTAGCATACTGCGATTTGGAGGATTTAATATAATGTTCATGGGAGATTTTTTGCAATTTCCATTCATCATTGACACACCATTATTTTCAACTAACATCCAACCAACTTTTATATTCACAAATTTGATGTAAAAGAAAGTCATAGATAAAAATATATGGGAAAACTGCATTAGCCCAAATAACATCATATTAACACAACAAATGTGACAAAACAAAGACATAAGATATGCAACTTTTTTACAAAATCTTCAAAATGGAATAATTTCATATTCAAATTTTGATTTGTTAAAACATGTTTTCTCACTAATATAAATGTAAATATTTTTGATGACCCATGGAAAATAACAACTTTCATAGTACCTAGAAATGAATTACAAAATGCAATTAATCAACAAATAATAAACATCAACTCAATAGAATTAGAACAAAAATGTTATATTCTAATGGCCACTGTACTTATAAAAAAAGTTCAATATGAAATGACATACAATACTTCATAAGATAAATTGTTTCAACAAGTAAAATTCAAAATTTTACACCTTTTTTGAAATTATACAAACGAATGAAAGTCATAATCATAGAAAACATATTTCCTAAACTAGGAATTGTCAATGGAACCATTGGTTACATTCAAAATGTTTTAATCAATGGATTTTAATGGATTCAATGAAATCATTCAATGCACCCACCTACAAATGTTTATGTTGATTTAACTGAATTCATTAAAAAACATGACATTTTACAAGACATTACCCTAGAAGGTCTACCAAAAAATGTCATACCAATAGTACCAATATCTAAAACCTTTCAATATTGTTACCAAAATACTAGAATCAAATACTTCCAAGAGATTTAACATAAATAGATATCAATTATAACTTGCCCTTGCTTTCTGTTTCATAGATTTTAAATTCCAAGGACAAACATTTGATCACTTGATCATAGATTTGAAACAACCACTTGATAATGTACCAATTAACATGCACAACATATATGTAACATTATCACGATTATGTTCCTTGGATGGACTTGTAATATTAAAGGATATATCTATCAAAGACATATGTAAAGCCAAATAAAAAAAAAAGGTCATTAATATTAAAGGATATATCTATCAAAAACATATGTAAAGCCAAATTCAAAAAAGGGTCATTAGAGATGACAAAACCTCTTTAAGACCAAAAGAATATTAATACAAATGAAATCAAAACCAACAAAGATATTTAAATTCTTATGGATTCAAATATTGATCCTAAAAGATGTGATGATAATTTATTGCATGACAAAGAAACTAAATAAAAAATTGCAATATCAAGTGATTTAGAAAATAACTCTAATGAATATGATAACATTGATTATTGGATTGAAGACCTCCAATTAACTAAAGTAGATGAAATTAAATATCCTTCTTGACCTGAATAGATGGCTAAGTGACCAACATCTAGGAAGTGTTATGCAAACATTATATGTTTAAAAATTACAATCATTAGGATATAAACAACATACATATGCAATCATAGGAAGAAAAATGTACGTTTGTCAAAAAAAGTTTTCAACACATATTCATAAACAACGATCATTGGATTTTAGTAAAAATCCATATGTCAATTCTTAATTTACATTGTACAATATATGATTCACATATGCCAATAACAAAAAAATTATTTAACAACACAATCCAATTATTATGCAAACTTATAAATGTGAACAACTTTTTACATATGCAAATGTAATGCAACAAATAAACAACTCATCATGTGATGTTTTCACAATAGCAAATGCACCAAGCATTGTGTTTGGATTTGATTTTGAAAAATCTCAACATATTTTAACACAAATACGAACACATTTACGAAACTCCATAAACAACAGATTCATTTTTCCCTTCTCAAAATATGAACTAATATATATATATATATATATATATATATATTCATCGTCACTACTATGGTGAAGCAACACGGAGCCCAAGTTCATTTAATAATGCTCAAAACAAGTTAATCTAGTACATAATAATCTCTTTTAATTTTCTTGGCTGGCAGGCCCTTATTCCAGTAAAGCCTGGCCAAGAAGGGCTTTACCCCAAATGAAATAGGTGTAGATAAAAATCCCTCCTACTCCATCATTCTGTAATTCTCCCCTTCAGAAAACCTCTGAGATTTTTCTTTGAGTATTTTGGAGGTGCACCTATACATTGTAACATCCCATGGGGAATTTTCAATTATCGTAAACCATTGCCTGGAATTTTCCTTTGTATTTTCAGCTCCCTTACCTGCCCGAGGAAACCTGTTTTCAGCAAGCGGGATCTTCTACGGTGGCAGGTACCAGCCATTACTACTGGGATCTTCTGACCAGCGGAAGGTAACAGCCAGCATGTCACTATTTCTAAAAAGTGAAAAAATCCCAGCTCTGCTTTACATAGGAAAAGGACCTGAGTACCAGCCTAAGGCATAGATCTCAAATCACAGAAGGGCCTGTACTCAGGCCAGTACGGGCCCTTCTCCTATACATAAAACCTCTGAGATTTTTCTTAGTGTATTTGGAGGTACACTTACACGGTGTGTAAAATCCCATGGGGGCATTTTCAATTTTGGAAGTGCCCATGCAATTATTTTTTCTCGTGATACCCAATGGGTATGAGTATCACAGGGAATTTTAATAATAAAAATCAGTTCGATGGGTCTGGGTTTTTTAGGGTTTAGGGTTTAAGGTTTAGGGTTTTACCCTAAACCCTAAACCTAAACCCTAAACCCTTGGAGTGGGGTGGTTTCAGAAGTAAGCGGCCCTAGTCGGCTACGCCTTGGGCACGCACACACACACTTCTGGGACTCTGCACTCCTTGGGCATTACCCTAAGTAGGTGTAAGAACCTTCCCCTTATAGGCCTAGTGATCTATATGGAAGCAGAATATTCCTTTAGTCCTCTATCTAGACACCTATATAAAGGCAGAATATTCCTTTTGGGGCGTCCCGCTGTGGTGCACAAAATGACCCGGATTTTAGGGTTTTGATGTGCAGTCAGTTAGTCGGTACCAGGGCTAGGGGAGGAGATTCATTAATCAAAGCTGCTGTAATCCGGAGGTGATGGAGAATCTGGCGACAAAAAAGGGGTCGAGAGAGAAAGTCCGTAATTATAGTTTGGGGATTCAGCGTTGGTTGATGGATTCCGGTTTCAGTGAGCTCGATTACTAAATGGAAGAAGAAGAAGAAGATGTGGTGGCAACTTGGGCGTTGGAAGAAGTAGTTTTGTCGTAGATTTGTACAAAATGGGTATCTCTCAGGTACATAAAATTCCTCTTCTTCTTTGGAAGTTTGATCCATCAGTAAGCATTCAATGTGTAATGAGAGTTATATCCTGAAAATTGAATGATTTCACTGATTGAGTGATGGTATCCCTCTTCTCTGCAAACCCAAATTTGTTGATCTCATGGAGTTCACTTGAATTGCTCAATCGAACAAGGGTTACATAAGGTTTTCAGAAGAGCTTCTAAATACTTTGCATACAGTTTCAGAGAGAATCAGTTTCAAACTGAAGTCAGAATTGTCTTTGTTTATGATTTGAGTTTTGGGTATTGTCTGTAGTCAACAAGCTTGGAGCAATTTCGACTGAATTTTTGGTATTGTCTTTCTGTAGGCATCAAGCTTGGAGCAATTCCACAATCATGTGGAGACAATCCACAACATCATTACAACAGTTTGCAGAGGTGCAGAAGACAGCGTGATAAATAAGCAGCAATGCAAGCGGTTGGCAAACATGTATGAAGAGATCAATGCTTTTGTAAAGCAATTGGTGGTGCTGGTGGTGGATCCTGCTGTACATCCTGCATGCTTGTCTCTCATAGCTTCACTTGAAGAGTTGATTTGTCTCCTTGAGAAAGGGAAGGTTCTTGTGTTGCAGTATGCAGGAGCACAATGGTTTGATCTTCTGGTTACCAGGGGAGAAAACCAAGAGGCTTTTAAGGAGATCCATTTATCACTCGAGACTTACATCACAACATTGCACAAGGATCTTCTTACAACATCACAAATTTCAACTGAAACTGTGCACTTGCCCAGTGATTTTGACTTTAAGGAGGATGCAAATCAGGATCTTGAGCAGATGTTGGCCAAGTTGAAGATGCTTGAAGACAATGTGCCAATTGCCATCAGAAAGCTCCAGGGACCTCAATCCATTGACAAATTGCCTTCCAACATGCAAATACCGCGAACACAGATTAAGCTCGGTAAAATCATTGGAAGGGGTTCCTATGGGGAGGTCTATAAGGCAACTTGGCTTGGATGCAAACTTGTTGCCAAAGTCATCAGATCATCAGGCGATACCACTAAGTTGCGGGAGGAGATCCAGATACTTTCAAAGCTTAGTCATCCACATGTTGTACAATTTGTAGGCTATTGTGAAGCAAAGGGAACAAGCATGATTCTAATGGAGGCAATGCATGGAGATCTAAGAACTCTCATTGACAATCAAGCTCGGGATGGTACTCCACCAATGCCACAACATGTAGTTCTTGATATTATTTCTCAAATTGCAGCAGGCATGGCATACTTACACAACCGAGGAGTTTTCCATGGAGACCTCAAAGCTTCCAATGTGTTAGTCAGTCGTCCTGATGGCCCCATTGAGGTTAAGATTTCAGACTTTGGGGTGTCACAACGCTTGCAGCTCACTAGGGACAAGCATGGTGATGTTTCTTTCAGTTCTTGTAGTACTTCTATGTATTCAAGATCAGCATTTTCTGGAATAGTTGGGACAACTGGTTGGATGGCGCCAGAAGTGCTGCATCGTATCCAAGTGAGTATATAAGATCAAACAGCTAGCTTGTTATTATTTGTGGGGATGGGTTTGTCTTTTAGGGTTTTGGGTATAAGTGAATATAAAGGCTTTTTCACTACATGGCTAATACTTGAATATGAATCTCTCTTAAAGGTCACAATAAGTATAGGATAAGGCTCCCCATTGAGGGCATTGTGGTTTTAAGCTCCTTACAGCTGAGGGGTGGTAGCCCCAAGGTATAGGGAGCTGACAACCATAATACCTGAAATGTGGAGCATTAGCCTTTGTAGAAACCTGTTGAAACTACTAAAAAATGGTAAAATCCAGCTGTTAAGGGGTCTTACTAGTCTAATACCCCCCAAGCAAGGGGCCTTACAAGTGTAATGTCCCTCATAGGCAGCGCTCAAAACTGAGCAAGGTTTTGCCACACAATTGCCCAAAGACAAAGGCAAAACAGGAACAGCTTCTTACAAGTCCTTGGAATCATGGCTTTCCATAAAGAACTTTCTTGTTTAGTGGGTCTTTGTTGATTGAATTCAAACTCAAGTTGAATGATGTTCTTATGTAAACTCCTAAATAAAACCATTAGCTTTTAGTACAGATGGGAATTCATCAATGCTGATATTATTTGGTTGAAATTGTGTGATTGTCTTAAATTTTCAACTTGAATTTTTTCCTTGTAGAACTTCAACAATTTCAAAACTTGTGGGTGCTTTTGTTGTTATGAATTGTATTCCTTTGTAGAATGTCAATAATATAACATCTTGGGTGGGGGGACTTTTGTTGTTATCAATTTGTGTTCACTTCAGATGAGAAAGAACAAGGCTTTGAGGAGAACACGTCATGAGGGGGTCGCCGATCGACTTGTCTCCAACAATGTTGCTGCAAATGGTGGTGATGGTGTGACATTGTTTCCAAATGAGGAGCCAACATATACAGCTAAAGCAGATGTCTATAGTTTTGGGATGACATGTTGTGAAATCCTCACAAGGAATTCTCCATTTAATGAACTTCCACGACTTGAAATCCATGACAGGGTGATGGCAGGTGAGAGGCCCGAATTGCCTGTTGACATAGATTCCCAATTAGACAAACTCATTAGGATGTGTTGGGACACTAATAGTGAAAAGAGGCCTACATTTGCACAAATTTGCACTCGCATGCAAGCTTTGAAGATGCCAACTTTCCAGATTAAACCAGAAATCGTATCACCCAAAAAAAAGAAAAAAAGGAAAAGAAAGAGAAAGGGTGGGTCAAATAAAACCCTCATGCCCCCTATGTCTAAATGATAGAAATACTTTAAAATGCCCATAGATAGAAGTACCACCTTTCTCCCTTAGGCCAAAGGGTCTTGGGATTCTATTCTGTCCATCACCTAGTTAGGGTTTATGAATAAGGGCTCAGAATATTAGCAGGAAGTGGTCAATTTGATAGTTTACAATTAGGACTCATTAGCAACTTTCAAATAGCTATAGGTAATTACGCCACTGGTTTATCCAATATCCTAAACCCTAAACCCTAAACCCTGATAGCAAAACAAAATCTTCCTAAGTTGTTGGAACTCTAAAAATCCTCAACAATGGAAGAATAGGGCACATTATTGTGTCCACCCATGAAAGGCTGCTCTATAGACAAAGGGGCTGTTACTTAAACCCTAAACCCTTATGTGTGTTCTTGTAGACACTGACCATTCCAGTATTAGAATTGGTGATATTAGTCTTAATACACTATTCACCTTATTATATGTGTCATGATATACTCAGATTCGTGCATTACCACATGAGTATTTGGAGCTCTCAGATTTATAACTAACAAAGGCTTCCCTTCTCTTCCTTGTATGTTTGCTCGGTATAGTATTTCTCCATTATTTGAATTGTTTAGGGAGAAAACTTGAGTGGTGAATCCATCATGCGCGTGTGTGTGTGTGTGTGTGTGTGTGTGTGGAGACAAGATTTGTTTGCAATCAATCACCCACTCTTTTTCTTTCAATGTTCTTGGAGATCTTAATGCAACTATGCTCTACTTTTTACACATAAGCTTCACAACCAGAGGGTTTTTTTTGGGCGAATTTTTCATCACCCGGTGACAAAATAAAATCTAATGCAATTCATACATATTATTTGTTGATGCTCAATACTCAATATGTTCTAGTATTGTAGTTCAATGTATTCATATTTAGAACAGAATTTGAAAATGAGAATTTTCCACCATATATTATTATGTATATGCCAGCTTGAGTATGATCAATTCACCAAATGCACAATACCCATTATTCTCTTTGTACAAGAAAACTAAATAAGATTATACATTTGACAAACAAGTCCAAAATCAAATAAAAACCCGGCCTCCACCTTAAGAAAAGAGTGTGATATAACACTTACTCATCTTGAGACTTGCAAGCAAACTTTGTTTCTTTTGTCTTCTTATAGGAGCATGGGTGTGTTAGGTTGGTTTGTCTTTTGTGATCAACTACCATTTTGAACCTATTAGTAAATTGCTATTACCATAATCTAAACTTGTGGTTAAAGAAATTTTCATACCTTTGATGACTTTGGCTCCAAAAAGGATATCAATTTGAACCTTCCAATGAAGATCTAAATGCATCATCGCATGTAAGCTTGATGTTGTTTTAATGTGTTCAGTTGGAGATAGTCATAAGCCCCAAGTCCAAACTAAATTCATACCTTTCAAGTAAGTTTTTTCTTTTAAAAATTGAGTGCCAATTAGGTCCTCAATGTCAAAAAAAATGGGGCACTAATTAGGTTATCAATATTTTTGGTAATAACCATAGTTGTGGAAAAGGGTAGATTTTCAAATACCCACTTGACAATTGTTAGTTAACTTGTTGATTATACACCGATGACAATTATAAGGCTTTAGCATTTTTATTTTTAAAAATATATTTTTTCTTTTTCTTGTTTCTATCATTAAAAATGTTTAGTGTTTCGGGATTGATAACTTACCTAGATGATAAAAAAGTCATTTGGGTAGGTTTACTAGATTTTGAAATTTAAATTACCAATTGATTAGGTTATTAAGCAATTATCAAAAAATCAATAACCTACCTGATAACTGGGTTGATAACTGGCCAACACTAATCCAAAGTCCAAACCAAGTGTCAAGTTCCATGAAACACTTTCATCACATCATGAAACACAAATTTAACACATTATATGATGCATTTGAGAGTTGACCATAGGGTTCAAGTGTTTTTTTTGGGTGATTTTTTTAAATTTTTTTGAATTTGAAAAATATGACTTCAGCACATGCAATGGGTTTTTGTGAAGAAAAGGTGAAGCTAATTCACCAGATTTCAAAAGAAAATATTTTTAAATCACCAAAGTTTTAGAATAAGTTCCAACATGTAGTAAAAAAATACACAAGGATTCTTAAACTCTTTACTTTCACATTTGATCTATAGCCAAATTTGCCTAAATCTTCTTGCGGATGATTGCCAACTTGGCTACATCACAAAATTGAGAAAAAAAGACCATGTAATGTTCTTGTAATTCCCTATATTGTTTTTGGCAATTAAGATATTACCTAATGCCTTATAACCAATTCATGTGAAGAGTTTGATGATAGAACTTCCCATATATGGGCATCATCACAACCAAAAAGGACATTACATTGCAATGAGAATTGCAAGCAACAATAGATATGTCTATGTGATGCCATGCAAAAGTCATGATAATCGTGACAAGTTTTGCATAATGACTACCTAATATGAATGTTGAAGAAATCAAAATAAAAAGTTTATTATATTCAATTGTGCGGTTTGGTTTAAGTTTTCATAACTTTTGAAATTGCACAAATATTGCATCAGATATGTCCATTTTGCAAAAAACCCCAATAATTGCATAATTACAAACTTGTGGATGTTCAAAAAAATTTCCATAGATACAGCACTAGCAACCACATTCAAGAGACACAAAATTGTAATAAATAAGAAATGATTTCAATATTCACAAATAAAAAATATGTTTGAATTTCAAGAATCTATTTGAAATATTCAATGCATTAGGGAAAAAATTAGCTTATAATATAAGCAAATGAACCATGAAATAATGAATGTATTTTGATATAGTTTATTTTTCAAAATGCATTGCAAAACACACACATTTCTAAAAATTCAATGTTTATTCAATAATAATAATCACACAACTAATGAAGCATTTCCAAGGTAAAACCACATTGCAAAAATAAAATCCATACAAAAATTCCCCCCGAAAAAAATTTGATTTTGGGCTCAAAGGACCTTAAAGTCCTTGGATAAAGTAATTCCTCTAGTTTGTTTTAACAATGAAATGAACCCATGTTGATCCCACAATTCAATTGAAACATTACATCTACTTATTCAAATTTCACCCCTTAGATCGCAAACCCTAACCATATTGAAAAGCGTATTAAAATGCAATGGGCCTACAAGGTCCCAATAAGTATTAAACTTTGTAAGAACCATTATCCACATTTACCTTCTTTTACTAATTTTTTAATATTATAATGTGAAAAAAATTTACCCAAATTTTCTTTTTCCTACATGTTATTTTGTGTACACATTGATAAAGACAAACTTCTTTGGCTCCACACTCATTTGGAATGTTTTTTTTTGTCATATTTTCTATGAAGAGCCTACCTATTACCATTTACTCCCCAAGCTACCTTCCTAAACAAGAATTTAATCCATGTACTTTCTCCACCCACTTGCTTGAATAGTTATTTGTTCATTTACATTCCAAGTTTGTATAAGTTTCAAAAGTTTCTTCTTGTGTTTAGAAGGATGGGTGGTGAATGCCTAGCTTGTGGTTGTCGTTGTAGTCATCCTCACCATCATTCATCAAATGATAATCAAACAAGAGTTTTCATGTATTTAATGTAATTTGAAACATTCTTTTAATTTCATAAATTGTCAGAAGACAAATTTGGACCCATCCCATAATATTGTGCAATTAACTAAATTTTTTGGATAAATATTAACTTATAAACTTGGGTTCCATTTTTTTGCACCTTGCCGTTAACAATGAAATGATGGAAAAAATTGATCTGACCTTGTGAAAATGAGGTTCCATTTGAATGAAAATATTGAATGGCATTACATGCAAATTGAATTGAATTTAAATTATTAAATTAAATTCAAATCCGATTAATCGAATTAAAATTAATTTAGTCAAATTCAAATGAATTTAAATTTGATTTCACGTACTTGAACACAATGCAAGCTATCATGTTTTATAATATTATTGAAAATCTCATGCATGCAATGGTATGTACAAGACTTTATATTATTCAAGTAATGAGGGTTGTGAGCCAATTTATAGTTAGTCATGAGAATTTTTATTCAATTGCAATAAAAAGGATCTCCATTATTTAAAAGGTGCAATGGATTTTGGTCTATGTTTCAAAAGAAACATCAAGGATGTTGTTATGGACCAAATGCATTTTGATGGAAACATAAACTGTGGCCAATGATAGATAATTTTAATGAGAATTATTAAGTCATAGCCAAGGTTCCAACATGAACATAAAAGACCAAATAGGTTTTTATAGAAATGTAAAACATAATTAAAGTTAAACGTGTCATGATGGAAATGTAAGCCATAGCCATGATCACACATGCTTGGAAAGTGCCATAAGCCATAGTTGGGGTCAAATATGTTTTGATAGGAATGTAAGTCATAACTAAGGTCATGTGCATTTCAAAAGGGGTGTAAATCATAGCCAAAACCAGGCACATTTCAACATAAATGTAAGCCATAACCATGGAATTGATGAAAATATTATGAGCTAAGTGCATTCCAAAAAGCATGCCTACCAAAGCCATCATCTTAATATTGGGAACTAAGGTATTGTTTATATTGAAAGCACACAAATGTCTATCTATTGTGATGTAGATTTGACTAGCAATATTGATGATTACACATTGGGTTATGTTTTCTTATTGAACAATGGAGCTATCAATTGGAGTACCCAAAAACAACCTTCTATTGTTTTTTTTTTTGACAAACGTTAAATTTATGGTAATTTCCCAAGCAACAAGGCAAGTAATGTAGCTTTCATCATTATTTAAAACTATTGGTCAACCACAAATAAAACTCATCGTTATATATGACAACAATCAAAGTTGTATATCCTTATCAAAAGATCCAATCTTTCATGTTCATATAAAACATATTGAGATTCATCATCATTTTGTGCAAGAGAAAGTTGCGAATGATTTTATCAAGTTGATATATTGCAACACATAAAATATGGTTGCAAATATATTGAACAAGGCTCTTTTTTTTTCTATTGACAAACATGAAAATTTATAATATTTGATGAGTGTGATCAAATGTGTAATTAGGTAGTTTGTTGAATGGAAGTGTTGAATGTCAACATCCTAAGTTGATATTATTTTTATTTTAAATATTTGTGTTTCATGCATTTCATTTTTTGGAACTATAAGATAATTGAATTAGGGTTAGATATGCATGCATGTGCTTATGCATGTAATACTAGAGAATGTAACATCTACATGCATGATGTTCATTTTGTATTCAATTTTTTTTTATTGATGAAATTTTGTCCCAAAAAAATTATATATTAAAAGTTCAAAAAAAAAGATTTTGGAGGTTTTTATTTGCCAAAAGTGAGGGAAAAATTTATAGAAAACTCCATATTAGTATATTTGGTTTTCATTGTGTAGTAAAAAAATATGAGAATGATTAAAATTTTATTATTTATTATTTACTTATAGCTAAATTTGGCTAAATTTTCCATGGGATGATTGCACTTTTTAATATATTTTTTATGGAAGATTGTCACTTTGGTTGCTAACAAAAATTCCTAAAAAATCATTTCTCCTATTAAGAATAAGCCAAACCTTGGGGTGAACTTGTAGGAGCTTGTGTGATTATAAAGTGGGGGTGGAAAGCTCATGGTAAATTTTATGTTTTACTCATCTTCATTTTCTCATCAATCCATTGTCAATTTTCCGACAATGACTGCACTCCCATACAAAAGGAATATGATTCTTCCAAAAGGACATCCTTGGAAGAAAGACACCCAACCCTAAATATTAGTTTTTCGGATTTGGGGGACCTTCACATGAAAGCAAACCTTTGAATCTAGAGTGAAGAACTTGGGACGTGTTAAATGTGCACTAAAACATACAATACACATGTAAAGCGAGTCAAACTAAGTGTTGGGTTTGTTGTACTTGTAAAAAGAGACCATTCCAAAACCTTTCCATCTTTGTTTTGCACAAAAAAAAAACACTATTTTCTTGCCCACGATCATCATGAGAAAAACATTTCCTTTCCCATTGTCAATTCCTCTACCACACTATGAGACCTTGCTCACTCGCTTGCTTTCCACCAACACCCACCCAACCACTCACCCACCTACCTACCCACCGTCAATTGGAAAACAAGGGTACACCAAAGGCAACATTATATATATAATACATAAAGCTTTGTAAACAACTTATCCCCCATTGCCATAGTTGGGACCCTCTTTGTTGGAAAAGAAGAGAACCTAAAGAAACCTCGGAGTAAGAGTCTTGAAAGAGAATGAAAACCAAAAAGACATTATTAAAAACTAATAATTTAATTTTTTTAATAATATTTTTTTAAATTAAAATTATTTTTTTGAGAAAAAATCCTCAACAACACTATGCAAGTTGATATAATACAACAAAGTTGGAAATAGAGAAAGAGGGTTTTGTAAGTTGTCACCACACTCAACTAACTATTCCAAAAAACATGAAGAAAACCATTTTGAGACAAATAAAATTATTGCATTATTTTTTTATATACACCCACTTGCCTCTCTCAACAAGGTTGTCCACTTTCCAATAGCTTTGTGATTTGCTTAAAAGGGCTTTGTCAGATTTTTTATTTTATAATTTTCATTAGGTCCTTTTGGAGAAGGATAGCTTTGGTGGAGAGTAGTAGAGAGAGGTTGGTTTGGCCTTTACCCGACAAAAGCTGAAGGATTTGTCAGATTACATACATTCAATCCTTTGCTTTGTGACCCTACTACTACTACTTGCAAGGTTTGTGAGTTGTGACCAGCTTTTGTTGGCTTTCCTATTACAAAAAATTTGCTTGTCACTTGAATGACAAAAATTGTTTGTCACTTATGACAATTTTGTCAATAGTGCATTTTGAAAGGAACCTCCAACTTTTTTTCTCTTTTTTTTATTTATTTTGGGTGAAATGGGTCATATTGGATGAGTGTTTTTCCATTAAAAAATACTTAAAATTTTTGTATTATTAGTTTGATAGAGCAATTTGAAAACCCCTCGCCAAAAAAAACTACTACTATTACTACTACTATTACTTTCAATTTGAATTTTTCTTTTCTTTTCTACCACTTTAACAAGTAAACATATGATCATATATCTCGTTGCTCATAAAAGAAATGGAAGCTTCAAATTGCTTTCCAACTACTAATCATATGAAAGAATGAATTTGTTAGTTCATCTTGCTATACCAAATGTCAAAAACTACCTTGCAAATTTGATGTTATTGATTTGTAATCCACATAATGGAAATTCTTACATCTTAGGATTAAGAATCTACTTGACCTTTTGGAAAAGTTCCAAAGATATGGAATTTATGTTTAATATCCAAACACCAATTATAAGATTTATTCTTTATTTTCCAAATTATTTTAAAGCGTTTTTAAAAAAATTCAATTGCACCTCACACACACTAGTAATTTGGAATATACACACAAAAATAAGAGTTATTCAAACAATACTTACATGATTCAAATTCTAAATATTGATTGAATAACTAGGCAAACATTTGTGTTCTTCCCACACAAATGTTTGAGGATTAATTTTTTAATTTAAAAATTGAATTAATGTTTAAAAAATGAATTGCAATATCACACCCATAGTCCATAAATTGCAGACCTTTGAAGCCAATTTTTGTTTTAATAATTTTGATATGACTTCAAAATGACAAACACCCATTTCTGAGTTTTTAAGTGGGAAGAAGAAACCTGATGATGCCACACATAGTCAAGCTTGTCTCTCCAATTTTAGATCTGCCCGGGCCCCCATCATTCCATATTAGTACATCTCTTTGTACCAATCCAAATCAAGTTTCAATGTTACCCCGAAGCTACCTTGATGACATTGAAGTTGAATAATGACCTTAGGTTAAAAAAAGGTTTCATACGAAGTTCAAGCCCTCGGGTAAACTAGCACCCATGTTGATACCTTGACCTTTTCAATCGAGGCCTTCCTTTTAGTGGCCATATTAAGCCCCAAAAATGTTAGATTTGAACAACTTAGAGACCCTTATCTAGTCTAAGCAAGGGAAATTTATAATAATATTTAGAAGTAATGGAAGTAATTTTTTGGATTTTTTGACCATTTTTATTAACGTGGGTGTTTAAAGTTCAAACCCAAAATGTAATTAGGTAACTTGACCATATGATGATAGAAGTCGAATAACATTAGGGATAATAAAAATTTTGATTTCTTACAAAACCCAAAATGTAACTAACTAGTGAAGAAGAAGAAGAATTTTAACACAACAAGAAGTTGTCATTTTCTCTTGGACTTGCAACCATGATGATTATGATTTGAAAAAAAAGTTGATGACAAAGCATTGAGTGACCACAAGCACAGATGTTGGTAGGTTTAGAAGCCGAGGAAGATTTGATCTTGAGATGTTCAAGGAGATTAGAAGCACACACATAGAGTTAGTTTGTAATTTCAAAGGTTTCTTCTTTTGGGGGCTTTGAGCATTATTAGCAAATCATATGTTCCCCCAACACTCCCTTCACGAGAGTAAACTATCACCGACAAGCACACCATGCAAAACCAATGGCACCTACCTATGAGGATGTTTGAAACACAAATTCCATTGTATTCCTGCCCCATAGTTAACCATACCCTAATCATCAATATGTATCTACTTATCTAGTACACAAAAGATGGTAAATACCCCTCATCCCCCATAGTTAACCATGACCTAATCATCAATATGTAGCTACGTATCTAGTACACAAGAGATGTGTAAATACCCCTCATCCCCCCATCAAGCTCCATTCAACACCTTGTAGGCTTGTTATTTTATGCCATGCATGATTTGGCATTGAATTGTGCAATGAAATTCTTTCATGTTTCTACACAAGAAGAACATCATTTTACTATGTTCTACAATCCAATTCTTTCATGTTTCTACACAAGAAGAACATCAATTTACTATGTTCTACAATGCAATTCTTTCATGTTTCTACATGAGAAGAACATCATTTTACTATGTTCTACGATGCAATTCTTTTCATATTCTGCAAAAAGAACATTGTTTTAGTATGTTCTGCATGTTTTGCACTATCTACAATAAACACCATTGCCGATTTAACATCCTCCATTGTGGTGAATAAGGGGCTTGAACTTTGCAATGGATAGTGGTGCACTTGTGAGTGTTGGGTCACATACCCTTCCTTTAGGTTTCATTAGGCACATAGGTGTTGAAATAGTTAATATTTTTGGTCTTATTGCTTTTAGCACCCATGACAAAGTGGATGGAGTTTTTGGCAAATGATGCTTATATTTTTTTTGACTTTTTCTTTTTCACAAATTTTCCACAATGTGTAATTGTTGCCTCTAGCAAAGTAATTTTAAACAATTGGGAGTGTAGAGGGAGGGTGGTCATCAAAGTGGATAGTTGGGTTAAGGTTAAGTTTAAAATAGTCCAACACATGTCAACACAAACTTGTTCAAATACTTGTTCAAGCTCATAAAGATCAATAGAAAAATTAATGCCAAAAACAACATGTCACTTGACAAGGAGAAAAAAAAGAAAAAAAAAGGGGAGAGAATGTATGTACAAAGAGACGCAAGTATGACAAGCTACTAAGTTCAAACTAGAAAATGTCTAGCACCCGCAAGTCTTGAAATTTGTGCTTTCAATAAAAAAAATTCTTGGGAATTTGTTAATGTTAAGCATTATAATAATGAATTATTATTTTCAATTTGTGAGAGACAAATGTTGTTAAAAAAAAAATTGGAAAAAATTTGAAATCTTCATATTTTTTTAATTAATTAAGTACCAAACTGAGTTGGCATGGCACTTTATTAAGGGAATCCATGTCCCCATTACCTTATGGGGGAGGTGTTAGTTAGACTCCTTGTACTAGCCTTTGGGTTGTGATTGAGTCCATGCTCATCACTACATAGTACATAGCTGTGTTTGGCCTTTTTTGCTTGTCCCATGGACATTTTGGGTGTTTTCTAGTTGGAGTTGATTGATTGATTGATTGATTGATTTGATTTGATTGCTTTTGCATGGTAAGCCAAAGAACTTTTTTGTCAGGCATGGAAATTCAATAACACAATCTAGACAAAAATAATAATTATTTTTACAATCTAGACAAAAATAATTATTATTTTTACAATCTAGACAAAAAAATAATTATTACTTTACAATCTAGACAAAAATGATAAATTATTTGTATGAAGAGAGTGCAACTGCAACAGACTCAACTCTTGAATTTTAAAGGGGGTCCCATACTTTGACAGACTGTTGTTGTGCTTTTTGTTTGTTTGGATTGCTGATTAATATGTTGTAGAAAAATATGCAAACATTAAAAATTCAAAAAAGGGTTTGTAACACAAAGGATGGAAGATCATGGGTTGTTTTTTTTTTTTTTTTTTTCAAAGCAATTTTTTAAAATAAAAAATGACTCGTGTCCCAAACACCAAACTTAGTGACCAATGGGAAAAAAAAGTTGGAACATGTCTCAAAATTGATAATTTCAAAATTTGGACACATCCATGAACACAATTTTAAAAAAAAGATTATGACAAGTACAAAAAATTCAAATTAATTTTTATGCTTCACCAATGGCAAGAATTGATACCTACCAATATAATATCCTATCTTCAAGGTTGGTTCAACATCATATCATCAAAAAATATTTTAAATGATGTCAAGCTATGACCAAGTTTGGAAGGATGCTTGTTCTTTCCTAAGGTTCACCACCTTATGAATTAACCCTATTCATAAGGTGACCCTAAACCCCGAACCCAAAATCATGGTGGGTTGCAAGTCACAACTCATGTGTTGTCCATGGTTTGGGTTTAGGACAACACAAGAGTTGTCGCCTTGGACACATGGAAGTTAGTGAAATGCATGAACTACAAAATACGTACTACATATCATTGTGACTTTGGGGACTCTAGGTACTATACTATACTTGTGATGAGAATCTTAAGAGGTCATTCTTTTCAAGACTAGGTCGGTAGTACTCAAAGACATGAAGGCACAATCATACTTGCATAGTTCTATCAACAAACAATGAAAATGGGTGTCCAAGTGTGAAGTTGTATTTGCATAATTGGTGGGTTTGGTTCATGCATAAGATCTTTCAATTACTACCTTGCATTTTAAATTGAACTTTTTTCATACATGTGTTATGCACAAATGTCATCTTTTAACTCAACATTACTATGATTTTTTTGAATTTTTACCTCTTCTCATACCATTGGAATAGGTTTTATTCAGCAACCAATTGTTGAACTAGTTCTAAACCATTTAACTCCAAAAAAAATAAAAATTAAATTGTTAATGATAATAACATTACAAACAAAACATCATAAATTCAAATAGTTGTGTACCAATTGCTATGAATTTGGATAAAAATGCCTAATGTTTTGCAAACATGTTTTTATATATTTTTACACATCCCAAAATAATAATAATCAAACAAGCACATCCCATGAGCTTAGGATTTTTTTGGAGGCAAGCATCCAAAAATCAAAGTTAAAGTGTGTGCATGTGTAAAAACATAGTTGCACAAATGGGTTCATGGATTCTCCAAAGAGAACACCCAAAAGAAGCTAGCCAATTGATTATGATGAGATCTAACTAATAACGTATTAAGCAACATCGGGATATCAAAACTTAGTCTTTCAAATAAACAAAATTTAGATGATTTGCACAAACAAGTGTACAAATTGTTACATTTTCATGACAACAATTTACATGGGGTTGATTTGAAAGGCCTTCAATAGTCTCCCCCTCTTGATCCTAACCACTTTCTTGAGCCCAATAGGTTTCAAAACCCTCTTCCAAAGATGCTAAGCCTCTACAATTGTAAGTTGGCCACTAGTCAAGGTACTAGCTTACCTCTCAACTTGCATTGCATTTGCATTGCATTGCATGTGGACCCCTCAACCCTAACCATGTCACATATTCTATATGGTACAAGTAGCTGAAGTGCCAAACTTCTAGTTTAGCCCTAGATCATTGATATTCCAAATTTAGTAATGTAGTAGTGAGTGAGGACCATGTCCTTCTTCCACACTTTTTTAAATTATGATTCCTCTTATTTTGTCTCTCTCCTCTCCCATTACCCTTTTATTTTATTTATTTATTTATTTTTTTGTCTTGGAGGTTCATATCATGTACAATATTAGAATTTTTATAATTAATTTATTTTATTTTAATATTAAATATATTAAAATTTTATAAGGTACTACTCCAAGTCTACAACTCACAAGTTACAAATGTACTACTCCATTCAATAATGTTGAATTGTCGGATACATACATACATACAATACATTAGAGTTATCCATAAAGTCATACCCAGTCCAGGCCTTTGTGTTGCACACCCACTTGGCCCCCTATTCATTTGTCTGTGCATGATCTCTTGTCATTGCTCTCTAGTCTTTTTCTGGTATTATTTTTATTTATTTATTTATTTATTATTATTATTATTATTATTTATCAAGTGCCAATTTCTTTCTTTTTTTCTTTTTTTTTTCTTGGAAATAGAATATTGGAGAGCTTGGTTCAGTGATTTGCTCCTCTGAAAGTTAAAAAAAACACAAGACCAAAAAGGGCATGAAAATTTGTCAGTGGGTCCAAATATAAGAGGGTTCTTCTTTTTACCCCCTTTAGGGTAATCCAGCACCTATGGTGATCACATGGTAAAAAGTAAAAAAAAAAACCCTAAAAAATAATTTTTAAAATAATTTTTAAAAATGGGTTTTTTTAAAAGTATTTTAAATATTCCATCCTGAAGACCAAAATGAGCCTTTTCAGAAGCAAATTTAAAAATTTTGGGATTATTTTACTATGGTTCCAGTGTAGGTAACTGGCTCACCCTGTAAGTAAAAATATGGTGTGAATATTAGTAAAAAACCAGCAACACAGTTAACCACCATGGTTAGTTAGGGAATGAACTGGAACCCAATGGAAATGAAAAAGAATTTTCCTGTTCATCCATCATCCATTCCTCATGGTGGAATTTGCTGGAGGCTTTTTGGTTCACTCTGGTCAGGTCTGAGATGATCAATTGGGCATCATCAACATAGATAATTATTTACTTATTTTTATTATATATATATAATTTATTTATTTTTAATTTTTAATTTTTTTATTAAAATTTTTTGAAGCTTGTAAATATGTAAAATATCCATTCCATAAGAAAGGGATGAGAATTTTGGTGTGACAAATAAGCCCTAAAACCCAACTTTTTGGGTAAAGCTGTGCCTTGAACAAACAAAAGGGGTTTGTCAGTTGGACCATGTGATCACTTGCTCCCATTTTGGCATGAAAGTTTCAATGGTGGAAATCCTTCCTTGAGTGTAAAAATGAGGACTAAAGCCTAGTCTTTTTGGCCTTGTCTTTTAGGGGAATTATTCAGGCCTTGGGAGCATGGTAAAAATGCCAAAGTTTTTTAACATTATATACAAACATGGTCCTTAGACAAAATAAAAGGGTTTTTCATTGTTGTATAATTTATTTTTGTATGTGTGTATATGCGTTGTATATTAAGAAATTTAGTGTATTTGGAAGGCACCTTACATCTTTGAATATCCCATTGTAATACTAGGTGTAAGATCACACTCTCTCTCTCCTACTCCCCCCAATGATCTACATATGTTTTGGCATATAGGTATAAGGTTTGCCTAGTGTTTTATAGAAGGTAAGGCCCATGGGCAAGGAATATTTATAGAGTGTGGGGGCATACGATGAAAGATTGGACTCAATGACCCACTTAGGGTTTTATTTTAGGGTGCAAACTAGGTGTAAGGAGTTGTTTAATTTCCATTGAAGTAAGTGGTTACACCATGTTAAAAGTTTTGGATTATCTTTTGACAATAATATTCATAAGTATTGTGTGAACATGTGACAAAATTTGAAATGAATCTAATGAGTATTGAATATGTAAAAATAACTTTTCAAACAATGGGATCAATTTTTATTTTATTTTTTTGAGTTCCTTACAGGGCTTTAGAAAAGATTTGAAATGATTTGCAAATAAGAATTTTTTATGTAAACATTTACATTATAATATAATGCAACAACTTTTTTGGTCATAAAATTTTTTTATTTTAAAAGCAAATTTGTAAATCATGATTTTAAGCTTATTTTGCAAAATATTTTACTCTTAAATATTGATTAAGGACTTAGTCTTATGCTTTGGTGGCTTTTATTATTGTGTTTTTATCATTTCAAAATGGCCCACCTTGGGGTTTTATCTTACACTAGATTATATTATATGGCATAGCATTGCTTGTGTGTGTGTGTGTGTATAAAAGCTTTAAAACCTAAGATGAAACCAAAAAAATTTAACATCGTTAATTTCATTCAAATTAAAATTAACATTTATAAAAATAATCAATAAAATCAATTAAAAAAAGGTTGCACCATAATCACCTAAAGGTTTTTAGCTTAAACAAAGGCCATGATGTTTGATCAATCAACACCTACACTTGTACCTGTTACAACCTAATGGCTGAAAACCAATGGTTTTTTTTGGTGTGAATTATCACAAGAATTTTACTTTTTAAAAAAGGTGGCTCCTAATACAAAGGACAAAAAAGGAAGGTATCATTTTGTTCACCAAGGTGATGTGGAATATTTTTGGTGCCAAACCCAATGTGTTTTATGTTTTTGTTGTGGGTATTGAAACCTTGAGGCTTTCTTGTACAATGTGTGAACAATTCAATGTAAGTTCTAGGTGTAATGATTTTGTTAATCATTAATCGTTTGTAATAAACTTTGTGTGTGGTAATGCGTTATGCGATGGTTTTATGGTCTTCAATTGGTTAACATTTATTATGGAGTTTGTGCACATAAAAATTTCACAAAATCTCAAAATTTATATGATTTCTCATGATCTTCAACCAATTGAATTGATTGCAAGTTAGTCGTCAAAAGGGAAGGATGTGTTGTTTAGTTGCAACCTACATATGACCGTGTTTTACCATCAATAGGTTAACATTTTATAACCTTTTCAAAAAAAAATTTGGTTTCTCTTGTATAAATGAAATGAGATTTTGATTTGATGTATAACTCATTCTAAACATTTTGATAAAGCTTTCATGCTTGAATCATGTTTTTGCATTACTCAAGAATCATGCCTTCTATTTAAAGGTTGTGATTTGTGACGATCAAGTCTCCAAAGTCGATGTCAAATACATCTTTGCAATTTTCCGATCTTGCATTTAAAAGGTTGCAACAATCAAGTCTCTAGAGTCTATGTCAAATATGTCTTTTAGGAATCTCCATTCTTTCATTTGGTGGTTGCAACAATCTAATCTCTAAATTCTACATTGATCATGTCTTTCTAGACTTTCCACTTTTTCATTCATAGGCTACAATAGTTGAACCTTGAGAATTTGCATCAAATCTTTTAAAACTTTCCATTATTTCATTCAAAGGTTGCCACCATCCTGAAAGTTGAATCTTAAAGTTTGCAATCAAATCTCCAAAGTATGTTAAGTTGAATTTGCCTTGAAAAATCTCTAAAGCGTACAAACTTGAGTCTATCTTTTAGGAATCTTTTTATTTCCATAGTCAAGGTTGTCTATCATAATGTTTTGATAGCTTCCACAAATTTACAAATTCAAATACGTTTATTTTAGTAGGAACCTTATTGTGGTTGCCACTTCTTGTAATCTTTTATTACAATGTTGTTATTTCAATTCATGGTCCTTTTCCATCATCCCTTACCTTGTTTTCTCCTTGCAATTTTAATCCTTCAAATCCAAACCATGAAGATGTTATTATGTCCTTGAATGAATTTTCTCCCACCCTTGAATAGCTAGTTCTACCCAAAGTCCCATTTGAGCCAATAATTAAAAAATAGCACTATGATGCCATTAGAAATTTTAAAGACTATCAGATTGCAAAAATTCCATGGGTAGATTTTTGCACTACAAAAAATCACAGTTTATTTGATTGAAAAACTAAACCAAAAACCAATAATTTTGACATTTGTTCAATTTGACCATTTAATCATACTAAACAAGTTGATTTGAACACGTCCGATTTGATTGGTGGTTTTTTTTACAAACCATCAAATGGATTTTTTGACTAATCAAATCGGATAAAAAATTAATAAACAAAATAAATTTAATTTAAAAAAGTTCAAATCATAAATATAGAAATGTAAATAATAAATATAACAAATAGCTAGTTAGCTATCCACCCACCCATGACCTACCTACCTACCATGGCCTCCTACCTACCTATCCACAACCCACCTAAATATTATACATTTACACACATATTGTACAAAGTATATATACAAATATGCATGCTTCACATGTAATATATGTTGGTAAAGGGGATTGAACCTTGGTCTTTTTCATTCCACACAATGTTTTGGCCATCAAATCACCCCACCACTTTGTAAAACAGTATGATACCAAATGCATTTGACATGTTTCTTTGAACTTCCATGAATTTTTTTATCATTGTGTTAATAACATTTGGATTTCGATTTTTTTTGTAAGTAGATTAACGGGTACCTAAATAGGTAAACAGGTAGGTACACATGCCCATTTACTTATGTTTTTAAATGTAGATACCTACTTATATAAATTATAGGTAGGTATGTAAGTAAATAGTGGGTAAGTAGATAAATAAATAGGTAAGTAGGTAGGTAGGTAGGTAGCATAGTAAGTAGGTTAAATAACCAAATTAATATGGTCAATTTAACTAAGCATGGGCATTCAATATGGTTGATTTCACTAGGCCATGGGCATCTTGATGTATCATTTAAAAAAATTATCTTTTTTGACTATATGTACGATTTAACACTTGGTCAATATGATCACTTTAGTCAAAAGAACCATGTGTTTTTCATGCCCCATGTCTTTAATCAAAGTGAACATCCTTCAAATCAATGTGAACATTTTACTCAAGTTGAACCTTTTGAAAAACAATGATTTTATAGTGTTGGCTAGGGTCAAATGGTAGCTTGCACATTGTCAAGTGTAAGATTTGTAATGAGGTAGAAGGGAGGGATAAATTACTTATTTTTGAATGGGATTATTTATGTTTTAAAGGTTGAAGAAAGTTGACAAAAATATTAAAATTAATGTGAATAAAAAGGAATGGTATAACTCCAAAGGATGTGCAACATGCCAAGAACCATAGATTATTTATTTCCCACAATCGAAAAATATTGTTGACCAAGTTACAAATGAAGCGGTGAAAAAAAAATGAGGAAAGGTTTTACAATTTGCCATAGTCTTAAGTTTATTGTAGCAAGGTCATCCCATGTTAGAATATGAGGCAATTAAAGGCCATTGTGTGAGGTCCTAATAATGCTGGAAAAGAACAAAAAACATTGGAGTGATAATTCAAATCAAACAATGGTGGAATTCATGCATCAAATGGTTATAAGTTATGATGAAGTTTTTATAGTTGACAAATAATCTTGGTTTTTTTCCACTACTACATGATGCAAAATTGGCTAAGGGTTTCAATTATTATATCTTTGGATTAGGTTATTGAAAGATCATGGAGGGTGTATGCACTTTAACGTGGCTTAGTTTCGGTGGATGCTCCAATTCCTAAAAGTCCATACAGTAGTGTTAAAATGGTGGTCTATTTTAATATCATTAATTTAGTGGGGAATTACATGGTGGTTTATGAACTAAAAGACCCGTATGAAGAATAGCCATTCTAAACAATTTTTTAATGCACATGTTAAGAAAATAAAAATTGAAATCCACCCAAAAATCATTATGATATGACTTATGAAAATATGGTTCATTTTAAGCCATTCACAAGTCCATAACTTTTTTTTGGTTAAATTTTTTCTAGCAATTTTTTTCCACATATGTTTTTTTTTCCCCTAACATATCAAATATTAAGTCCCTATAATATGTCCCAAATAGAATTCATGCACAAAAATGCATGTATATAGAAGTATAAATAGCAAACTAATCCATATTTTTCAACTTCAAAAGTCCATTACTATATATTTGGTGCATATATGTTGCAATTTTTTTTATAAAGGTCTTCTTCTTCGAATTGAATATCTAAATCTAGCCACAAATTTGGAAAATTATTGTTTCTATGCCATGTTTATAACATGTAAATGCACGCCACTCTACCAAAAAAATGGATTGCAAAATAAAAAGTGAGCCACCCTACCTTGCAACCACCCTAGAATGATAACTTGACTAAGGTGGTTATGGAGGCCTTAATGATAGACGATGGTTTACCATCAAACCAAATTATCATTAAGTTCATATTGTTTGGCGTAGGCGGTGTTAATGTATGTGAGGGCATAAATCTTGATGTTACAAAACAAATCCACGACAAATTATGTTCTTCATTCTATAAGGGTCCATTGTATGGCCCATTGCATTAATGTGCAAACCTTGTCAAGACTACCTTTAATGATTTGCTTTAGGAATTTATTATAAACCCTACACTTTTATTTTGCACACAAACCTAAAAAGCATTTGGAATTCACAAAATTTGTAAAACTAATGGAAAAAAAGGAACCAAATTCTCCTAACATGAAGACACAATGGATTTCAATTTGTTGAAGCAAATCAAATGAATGATGATGGAATTTATAGAATTTTCCTATTAAAAATGGCCTTCAACAATCATACCAACCAAACAAGTTAAATTGACTTATGAAATTTTTTGTGATCTCAAGGTTTTTATTAAACTTACTTGTTTTTTGCACTTGTCGGAATTTGTGCATGTTTCATTAAATTTGCACAACTAATGTTAAAATGTCAAAAAGATTCCACCAATGCATATGTCAAAAATATTAATTGACATTGACACCTGTCACATGGGCATTGATGGGCTTCCATAAAAATGAGATAACTCATGCTGCCACATGTATGGTAGAAAATTTTATAGATTATATATTGAAAACTTTGGAGAGATTAATAATATCAAATGGCATGTGCCACAATCTCAATGCTTGATTTAAATATGCAAACAATGTTGACCTTACACATGTCAAAATTTCATTATTTTTTTTTTACAAGATCAAAACAATTTGCTAATGCCACATGTACAACATATTCAAAACCATGAGGAATTGTTTGTTGCCACATGGTGTTTAGGGATTAGTTAGTCAAATTTTAGTTGACAAAAAATCAAATTATAATCACAACTATAAGACTATTAAAGCTAGAACGTGAAGACAATATACCCATTTGAAATTATCTAAAGAAAACCAAACCACAATATAAGCATAGTCTACCTATACATTATCAACTAAAAGTGCAAATCATGTAATGTACATGTACTGAATAGTGCAATTACAAGTCCACAATAGTTCAAAAACCTCACAATGCAACAAAGACAACATTCAATTACCCAATCTAAAAACTATGCAAGGAAACATTGTTCTCACATGGAAAATGGTTCCATCAACATCCCAAAGGTGCTCATCCTATATGCTAATGCACTAACATCAATGTGGACCCATTGTTGACCTACTTGGGGTGTTTGGATTTTTGTTTTTTTGGACCATGTCTCTTGACTTATTCATGGTTGTACCCAACATTTTTGAATTGAGAAAAATGAAAGTTGCTAGAAACAAGAAGAATTAATAGAAGTTAAAGTTATAATGCATCAAGAAAAAGATTGTGCATTAGTTGCAAACACATCAAGAAAATCAATATAAAAATAAAGTTCATTAGTAGTCAAGAATAAGAAAACCAACAACAAATTAAAAAGAAAGAAAAACCTTAGAAGATGAAAAAAAAAACTAGACCTAGATAATTGGCAAAAATGGCACACATATAAGTTTACCTTACACATAATCAACACATAGTTGAAACCCAATTGAAACCTAATAGAACTTAATCAAAACATAGTTGAAATATAGTCAAAACTTAACCAAAATTACAAACTCAAATTCAAACAAAATAGAACTTTTCACAACATGCATTTTAGAAAAAGATTTTGAAGTGCTCAAGTTATAATGTAATGTTTGCAACATCACATTGACTACTTGAAAAAAGGAAGAATAAAAAGGGCATGGTGAAGAAGCATAACTAGAAACAATCCTTGCCTATCTACTTTAATGCCATTAACATACATTGAGGATTGAAAAGTTTCACAAGTTTGGCTTATTATTACCCAAGTTCTTGCTCTTGAAATGGTGGAAAAGATATTAAACCAATGAGAGTTCAAAGAAAAACCTAGAATTTAAAGAAAATTACTAAAGGAAATGTGGCAAAGAACATGGTGGTTAAAGAAAATGAGAGATAACATGGCAAATGGAAAAGAAACAAATTTGAGAACAAAAGAATATTTGAACACCTACAAATGTGAATAGCATGTGTGATGATGGCTTCAAGCTCCATAAGTTTGTTCCTCATGTTATTCACAATTACTTGCTTTGACACCATATGACCTTAATATGTTGAATAGCTAAAAAGTTCAAAAAAGTAAAATTGAGAGAAGAAAAAACAACTTGAACATAGTGAAAAAAAGAAAATTGCCTATAAATAAGTTGATAATGAGAGTTTGAATCCCCAAAATGAAAGACTTGGAGTTCCCCACATGCAAAAAGCAAGGTGCACTCACTTGAAGAAATCCACAATTTGATGAATTACATGGGATTTAAATTTAAACACAAGTTCAAAAATAAAATGAAAAAGGAGAAAACAAAAATCAACTAGAGCAAAGGGAAGGCTCAAAGTTTGAATGGGAATGTAATATAAAGTAGAGTCCCATTGTGTGGTTATAATTTAGATGTCAATTAATTTTTCAAACTATGCAAGTTGACATGGTTTTAACTAGTTTTCAACTTCAATGAATGCAATTCAAAATTTGAATTTCCCACTAACATATTATAACCACTGTTATATATCATATCATCAATTCATCCATATTATACGCCACATCATTCATTCATCCAAATCCATCCATCCATCCATCCATCTCCCAAGCCATCTCCTAAACAATGTACAAGGTTCACCAACATAGGTTTGCCCGTACTAAGCTTATCTAAATAACTACCATACTTAGGTTAACTTAGGCATGTAGGTAGGTTGTGAATTACCTAAGTAAGTATAGGTTGCATTAAAGTTGAAGTACAATGGAAAGCATATGCATTATTTTAGCCATCAATTTCATGTTTCATCCATTCATAAATGAAGTCCACCAAATTGATCAAATGGTCAACATAATGTGGCATGGTCCATCATCACAAAACAAACTTCTTGACTATAGTTCAATTGGGTTATTTTTATTTCATAAAATATTTTGAAGGTCAACCCCCATTAACAATCAATGTCATTCACTTACCAAAGTTATCGATAGTTTGATTTATTTGACGTGTGAGGCCATGCACATGGAAATTTTCAAAAATAAATAAAATTATGTAACTGAAATGAAATTAAGGATGAAATGTAATGAAAAATTAGTTAGTAAAAAAATATTTGTTTTCTTCTTAGTGCACCTATTAAGGTCTATCAAGGTGATTTTCACAATATGTATTATAATGAAACCTAATCCAAGGCTTTCAATTCATTGTTGGAGTTCAACACATGAAAACATCTAGATGTGGTGGATACTTGACTTAAATTCTAAAGTTCCACATTTGGCTTTTGAGGTAAATAACCAACATATTTGGGTAATCCATCATGATTTGGACTTTACATTGTTTATATTTGTGACAAAAGATGTGTTTGTAATTATGGAAGCACTAATGAATAATCAATGCAAAAACAAAACCCACAAGCTTTCTCCCTTTTGTCCTTCACTTCTATATTGTTTTAAAAAAAACTAATTTGATTTTTTTCATGTTCATGATTTGTGTGTGGTTTGGTAAAGGCTTGAAATGCTTTGGTTTGAGACGACATTAGGTTTTTAACTCATGATGTCATGGATGCTTTTAAAATTGTGTATCCCCAATATTTGTTGCAATTGGATTGTGAGGCATCATTTGTTAAACACCTTGAAGTTATAAAACAACCTTTTGATATGGCAAAATTTAATGAGTGGATGAGCAAGAGGTTAAGGTCTTTGAATTTCTAAAATGCTAGTGATAATGATTGTTAATAGGGCATGTTCAAGTTCACTGATGAAGTCAAATGTAGCATGTATGGCACCTCCTTTTAACATTAATCCTTTGCCCATAATGTGCTACCTTGTGACAACGTCCGAAATGCTTCTTTGAACATGCTAAGCTAATTGAATTAGTTGGGGTCTGGATAATAGTAACATGGAGGATGAAAAATGTTTCTCCACTTTGGTTAATATGAAATCAAAATTCCATAGTAGGTTCATTAATCATATGTCATGCTTGTGCACATATTTGCACAAAGGTTATAAATTTTACGAAATTTCTCATACGTGGAATGCATTGAATAATGCAAGGAAGGATGTCACCCATATTGTTATGATGGTAGGCAATATGCTTTGTGCAATTGTTGGGCCAATTTTTGCAAAGGTAAAAATGGGTTGGCTCATGTTTTTGTTTTTACAAAATTCAATGGTTGTTTTACGAGTCAAATAATTTTCTTTCCATGATGTCAACATTTCTTGTCCATTCTCCATAGTCTAATGCTAATGGTTTATCTTTGTATATTTTTTTGAAATTGTAAATGTACATGCTAACTTGGGTTGATTTTGTAAGTTACTTGTGTTGGAATGGTCAATTTCAATGATTCAATTCCTTCACAGCTACACTTGTATGTTTAGCATAGTTTAATGGTTTTTGTTTAAGTGTAATTATGGTTTGCATTGCATCTAGTGCTTCACATGCTTTAAATTCTATATTTTGGTACAAGTTATACATGTTAGATTCTTACAAACAAATTTAACATGTCATTTAAAGAATTCCAAATGCAATAGAAGATTAATCAAATACCTCTAATTCGATTCCAAGTATAGCTAAAAATGTTCATTCCCTAATTTGGAAAAGGAACAAAAAGTTTCACCTTCACATTTTACATGGTAGTCATTTTCAAATCAACAATTCGCTAGTTGGGCCAAATAGAGCTTTCACCACATCTTACATGTAGCTAATTCAACACCACATGCAATCCAAATGTGACCCCATTGGATTTTTTTGAAAATGAAATAAAAAACACACTAGTGAAAATTATTAAATTCAATAAATGTTAAATTTGAAATTAGGTATTAAAGTTCATGATTTAATTTTACCTAACCAAAAGCAACCAATTATGTTTTTTTTTTTTATAGTGGTGTTGGTTGGTTATTGAGAAAATGATCCAAAGGTAGGTTATTTATAATTGATTTTTTGGGATTTAAATATTTTTAATAATTAAACATATTCTCAACCTTACCTACTTGATGATATATGATTAGTAGAGATTCAACTTGATCCTTATGGGCTACGTATTCTTTTGATGAAAGCCACAAACCACTTGTGTTTGTCCATGTTTTTTCGCAATGGGTTCTTAATGCTTAAGATTAAAACCTTTGAACTACCATTTTTTGGGCAACATTTCTTCAATTTTTGCTTCAATTTGATCAATGTGAATTAATAATGTGGAAGTCCATTGGGAATGAAGATTTTATTTTGGGATAAGTTTATTCCAAAAACCTATTGAATACTAGAAAATTAACTTTTATGCATAACAAGTGAGTATAATTTTCAAGAAATAAAGAAGGAAAATGGGTGATCGAAGGTGTTGTTTGAATTTTTTTTGGATCATAAGTAGGTTCTAATTTTTTTCAAAATTTGGTTATTTGCTACCATGTTTAACCCAAAAAAAGTTCCAAAAAAGCTATGCCACTTTGGTTATGAAAAGAAAGGAAAAACCAACTAACCATTGTTGGGAAGTTCTTTAATTTTATGAAGAACCTATGGTTATGGTTCCACACACAAATGAATTGAAAATTTGGTTCTTTGTCCAATTTTTTAAAAAAAAATAGTCGTTTTGATTTTGAAAATCAAATCCAATTTTGGATTGGTTCTTACTAACTTGGATCAGAATTGATAGTTAATTGTTGGTTGACCTCCTTTAGTTAATCCCCAATTTGTTTTTCAAAAATATCAAATTTGACTCTAAACATAATAGAACTAAAAAATGAATTTAAGAAAAAATCAAGTTTTGATTATTGTGCCAATAAAATTTAACTTGATTCCAATTTGATTCTTACTAATCAAAATTGGAAATAAAGGGTTTTACTAGTGTTGTGCACATACATGGTTTTAGACATACGTTTT
>Ga0116227_10001010_pt1 | contig 60232 bp, 51 predicted proteins | sample S1TSphgellanicum_FD_89693 | JGI IMG/M metagenome (GOLD analysis project Ga0116227, IMG submission 89693) | Host-associated microbial communities from peat moss isolated from Minnesota, USA - S1T2_Fb - Sphagnum magellanicum MG | ecosystem: Host-associated > Plants > Peat moss > Unclassified... | reverse complement strand
CCTTTATGAGTATCCTGCATTAGTGTTGTTGGGACCCCTTTGATAACCTGTCTACGCTGTCCGGCGTTTGTGTACTTCCTTCCCCCCCCCCCCCCGTACCCTGATGGAAAACCAAACTGTGGATGCCAACACAAAGTTGACAAATACAACCCTACCAATAAGAGGCAAATGGAAAATGCTATAATATTTGAGTTTCTTCCATAGTTTTTCAATTAGAAAAATGTCCACCTCCTTGGCATTCAAATTTGACCCAAAAGGCACCCCCAATAGTTTAACAAGCTCCCCATCCTTTGCCAATTTCCACCTAAATTCCGATGTCCATTTAGGTTTTTATCCCTTTTTCTGGCTGCTCCAATAGGCCATGGATTTGTCCCAATTGATATCTAATCCACATTAAAAAATAAAATTGTTTGATAGTCGAACTATAGTCCGCAAATTCCCTTCCTTTCCTTTCATATATTTTACAATGTCATCCACATATTGAAATGATGTATGTTGCCTTGTACCCCCTGGAAAAAAATCACTTTAATTACTCTCTCCTTTCACATATTTTACAATGTCATCCACATATTGAAATGATGTATGTTGCCTTGTACCCCCCGAAAAAGAAATCACTTTAATTACTCCCCTGCTTGTAGCTTCCTTCATCATGAAACAATACCTTCACCATGTTTATGAATTCAATTGCCATCCCAATTTTTTCTAGTGCCATGAATAAAAAGCCCCAACTTACTTTGTCATATGCCTTTGCAAAATTTAATTTAACAAAAACTAGGGGTTGGTTAGATTGTTGGTCTTAATTTATGGTTTTTTTAAGCTAGGAAAACATTGTCTAGAATCTACCTCATTGGGAGGAAGGTTGTTTGGTCATTATCCACCACCTCCATCAAGACAAGTTGAAGTCTTAATTATAATGTTTTAATGAAAATCTTGTAAACCACATGCAAAAAGGTAATGGGACACCAATTCCCTATATTTTCTTTCTTTCTATCCTTGAACAAAGTAGTTATCATCCCCTTGTTAACCCTATTAGGAAATCGTCTCATTTGCACTACTACCTTAATCATCTATTAAAATTCACCCTATTATCTCCCACAAAAACAAAAAAAAGGTGAAACCTTACCATAACCCCATCTTGGTTCAGTGATTTGTTTTTGGCCATGGATTTTGTGGCTAGGTGAAATTCTTCCATTGAAAGTGGCATAGTTAACCTAACATTTAAACTAACCAAAATACTTTTTGGGTAATGATTCCAAAACCCTAACTCTCAATTCTATTTGTTCCAAGGTTTCTTCCTTAACTTGGTACAACTTCTTACAAAAATTATAACAAACAATTTTTAAATCCTCCTTTTTATGTACTACACTACCATCCTCATTTCTTAGAGCAAAAGTCAAGATTTTACTAAGTTTCGAATTGATAACCAAGAAAATTTCTTTAAACACCATATTACCTAATTGTTTCCACTTAATTCTAGCTCACAACCTCTATCCTGCAACTTTCACATCTTTTAATTCTTATATTTTACTTTTCAAATTCCCCAACTCCAACTATTTCAATTCGTCTTAGACTAACTTTTGCAAATCTATTTGCACTATTTCTAGCTTCTATCTAAATACAACTTCCTCCCTTCAAAATTCTATGACTTTTTTTTTGCAAAATCCCTTATAGAACCTAATTACCTTACACATTTTTTTGAAGAAAACAACTCCTTATGGTTAAGATTGCCAAATTTGTTAGATTTGTTCCTTGGCTTCCTCAAAGTGCCTTGTATTCATTTTCCAACAAAACCTCCTTGTTGGTGTCTCCATAAGCTCCATGGCACACGAAATGGGGTGTTGATAATATTTGACCTCATCCCTTCTGATTGTATAATGGGCAACCTTATTAACTCGATTTTGGAAAAAGCCTTTGACAATGTAAACCGTATCTAATTTAGCCATGAAATTTTCCCCTCCAAGCCCTTGATTATCCCATGAAAATATCAAGCTAACTTTTGCTCTTAGAGGTTCATGAAAATCAAGGGCGAATTTTAAGGCTTTGCATGAAAGCCTTTCTTTGTTATAAATTAACTTCCTTAGTATAAGTGAAATTTAAATTCTTGTAGAATATTTCACACTATTATAATAATAAATTTTCATTTCATATGCATATGTTCACTATTTATGTTTTCAATATCAACACACTTAACATTACCATTCATTTCAACATCAAATGCATGGTTATTGCATATAACCAAAATTTTCATTTCAAAATACATTATAAAAAATTCCATAAACAAGATTATAATTCATTTCATCATAATTTAATATTACAAAAAATCACACAAAAGATGAATATAAAATTCACTGTAGAAATATGTGCTTATCTGTATTACCAAAAAATCCTTAAAAATTATAGCATAGTTCCATGTTTTCTTGAAAAAAATCTAAAACAACATTTAAAATATGTGTTATATCAAAACAGAGTCTATGGTTTTCTACTGCAAGTATTTATATCTCCTCCTACTTTTCCTTAAACTTTGTGTGTCATCTTCTTTCTCTTATTTTCCAGAACTCTCACCTTTTGAATTATCCCAAGTCACATCATCATGATCAAAACAACAAAAATTCAAAATTCAAACTAACAAAATTCTTTGATTAATCCCTATCTTAACTACCTTGTTCATCCAAAATCATATATTCATCCTACCCCCTTAACATTCCCATAAAAGGAAGATGTGTCATCTTTTCCTTCCACCATGTTTAGGTCACCACAAAATAACCAAAAGTAATCCCTTGACACCTCCTTCTTAATTGCCTCCCAAACATTCCTTCTATCTATTAGATTATTTGGTGCATACACGTTGATTATGCCCAAGTCCCCACAAGGCAGCCTTTTTAGCCTAAGTAATTGCATTTTATTTTTTATAAGGACATAATATTTCAACACAAATTTAACCAACTTTGACTACATCAAAATATAAGTTCCACCTTGACCTACCCTACCTTGTTGTAATTTAAACATATAACCTTCCTTCACTTTTGGAATCCAAAGTTCAACTTCAAGCCAAAGTTGCCTACTTATATTAATTGCCCTATCACTACGTGACTTGTGTTCTTATAAACATGTAATGTCAACCTTAAAGTATAATCCTCTAAAATAATTATGGACCTTAGCAATTTCACCTTTTGCGTTTAGCTTGTGGATGTTGTAAAACAGTAGGTGGAACTTCATGAACTAACATGTGGATATTGTTTTCGCAAGCTCCATTCCTGCTACCCAAATTTCCTCAGTTTCCCAAATCCCCACAAATCATACAAAGATTCCAAATTGGGTTCATTTGCACCTTTCAAAGGAGTGGATGACTTGATGTTTCTTGCAGCCATCTTTAATGTTGTCACTAAATTCTCTTTGTCTACACAACAACATTCACTTGTTTGTTCCAAAATTGAACCAAACATTTATGGGCTTTATTATGTTGCTTCCTTCCTCCCATTGAAATCTTTTAAGGCACCTATATATCTTGTTAAGGTTACTACTTATAGATTTTGAACTATCATTGTTTCATTTTAAATGGCCTAAAGGTAGTTGGATGGTTTGTGCTATTTGATAATTTGTTGGGAACCTCCAAGTGCATTATGTTGCCCTCCCCATTTCTAGGGCTAGTAGCCATTGCTATTTGTTGATTGTGCAACAATTCTTATTATTTGTTTCCAATTCTAAACCATTTTTCTTGTGTGTGGTGTTCCTCCTTTTAAAGATGCACATCACCATTTTTTAAACCCCTTTTATTTGGAATGGATGATCCATTCTTGACAGTTTTTCTATAGCCTTATCCTGACTTCTCCTTCTAACTACTTTGATGAACCCTTTTACATTAACTAATGGCCTAGCCCTTTGGTTTTGTGGATTTTGTTCCACCACAAGACCCATTCCTTTCCCCTTACTTATGTTGGGTTATGTTTCACTTGTGTTAAACATTTTTTTGTGCTTCTTCCTTTTAATGTTATATTGTTATCGGTTGTACCACCCTTTGGACCACTTGATCAAGGTTTTATGATTAAAAAAAGATTGGTAATATATTAGGAGATGTTCCAAATTGCCACAAAAGTGGCATCTGATAGGATATTTCTCAAAATCCACAACAAACTTTATGTTTTCCCTGTTCAACCCTAACAAGCTAATTGTTACAACCCATCCTTGCATCGAATCCATCACAACATGAAACTTAGGGTCGCATTTTTTTGTGATTGGTAAGGTTTTTTCTAAGGAGTCTTCCCACTTGAATAACAATTTTTGCTTCCAACGGTTTGTATTCCAATGAGAACATTTTGAGAATGCACCAAACAAGTTTCACAGATGCCAATGCCATGGTGTTCATTCATTTGAATGTTCATCCATGACTTGTAGTGAACTTGTACCTAACTTTTAGTTTAGTTTCAGTTCATTTTTAATTAAATTCTAATTAAGTTTAAGTTCATTTCTAATTCACTTTTAGTTAACTCATAATTCACTTCTAGTTAACCCTTAGTTCACTTAAGTTCATTTCTATTTGATTTTTAGTTCACATTTAATTAATTTTTAACTCACTTCTAATTAAGTTTAAGTTCGCTCGTAATTGAGTTTTAGTTCATTTTTAGTTGAATATTAATTCATTCATAGGTGCACATGGGTGAACATGGGCCACATGTAGATTGGAAGTTTTTTGAAAAACTTCCTTGAGTTAGGTGCCCAAGTGATATAAATAAAGGTAGAATTCCCCAGTACCTTTGGTTTATTCAACAAAAATTTTGTGTATGTTTCTTATCATAGCTTTGTTCTATTTTTTTATTTTATTTGCAATTAAATCTTGTTCAATTTTTGTTTTGCATGTGTCACGTTCTTGTTCTTATTTGTCTTGTTTCATGATCTGAATTTGGAACTAGGCCTGTATTTGTTTTTGTTTTGGGTAGAAAATCATGTAATTTTGGTTGTTTTCGTGTTCGTGACAACATGGATCCTCAACCCTTGTGTAAATTCAAAATTGAAGCCATGCATCCATTCTTGGTAAATCATAGTACCCCATGTTATACTATGTGGAATCAACATTAGCAGTTTTTGGGTGCCTTCAAGTGTTATGGAGTTCAAAAATATGAAGCCCCTCCTTGCATTCATTCAAAAATTGATCACCTCGGTCTTCACCATCGCATTCATGAGCCCCATCCAATTAGCAATGCAATGGACAAGAATTTTAGGTCTAACAAAACTTGCAATTATCATGTGTTGATAGTGATATTCAAATTCTTATTGAAGAATGTTAGTTGGTGGCTCTTCTCTTGGCATCTGGTCAAATTCCCGAATTAACAAATTTTGGTGATTACAATATATACTAGTTGGAAACACCTTTCTTAACAAGGTTTTGAACAAGGTTGACCTTTTGTACTTGTGATGGTCGAATTTCAAGGGTCCCCATAATTTGGTTTGCTTATGTCATGCTAACATCCTCCATGACCTAAGTCATTGGAACTCTCTCCTACTTTTTCAAGCTCATATGTGGTTGGGATAAAATTTTGCAAAATCTCTTTGAACAAGGTCATCTCAAGGAGAAACTGAAACCATAAAGTTGGAAAAAACTTAACTCAAGATGAACCAAACAAAACTTTGGTTACCTATTATAACCCAAATTCAAACAAAGTTTAACACATGCCAAAAATTCACAAGTTAGGAAGGCAAACCACTAAACCTTATATGCAACTACTTTTTAAGCTGAACCACACTTGCTAGATAAGAGTGATTGAAAGTTTGAAAGAAAGAAAGACAAACTCAATTGATTATAATAACAAAAAAACTAAAGGAACAATGTAACTTAATCCCTTTGAATAGTCTGCCAAAACTCAATGAACCACCACCATCACTCCTCAAAGACCTCCATTGCTCCCCCTACCTTTTGTTCTTGCCAAATTTCATCAACTTTAGAACACGTTTGTGAAAAATTGATCACAAAATGGTTAGACAAAGATGGGTGGGGATATAGCACATACCAAGTTCCACAAACTTGTGGGAATCATAAGAACTCAGACTTTTTTTAAGAAAACCTTGCAAAACTTTATTTATGAAACACACCACAAATTCGATTCGAAAAACATACAAAATTATAAAAAACAAGGAAAGATTTAAAAGACATTGAGTTAACACAAACTAGATGTCAAAAACTCACTGTCTCAACAACCAATTGCATGCAGTAGGTCAGCAGTGGTGATGGACAAAGGACAAATCCCAATTTCACAATGAAACACCAATACTTGATATATATATCCATTTAACAAACCAACATTTCCAAACCTAGGGAATACCTTTTAGATGTTTCTGATGAGGTTATATTGACACCCTACTTGTAGGATGTTTTTGCTTGTGGGAATGCAAATTATAGCCTGCCATAGTCACAAGAAACAAAAGGCTCCCCCACCTTCAACCTCTCGCCAATGAGCATGGTGACAGAATACCTTCCATGCCTTCACCATATTTAAATCCTTATAATTAATGAACAATGAATTTTATATATTGGTGAAGATTAAAAGCTTGTTCTTGACTCAAAGTCTCTTGGGCCCATGCTTGCAAAGCAGCCAAGATAAGGTGACCCTATTTGCAACTAGGCTGCTATTAAATACGTTTACATATGGAAGGGCCTTTTACTTGATTGCCTTTTGAATTGAAAGGTTCAATTGATCCTTGGGGTTCGAAGCACAAATGTTTTCTTCCCTCATGAGTTAAAGGGTTAGAAACAGTGTTGGTCATTCATTGCTTTTGTTTAATAACCACTGTGTAACTCACTGTGTAACTCACTCTTGTTCTGTTGTGAATGGTCTAGGACCTACCTTAAGGTCCTAATTGGCACGTTTTTAGGCAGTCTTTAAACAGAGTAGAATCGTCTGCCACTGCGGATTCAGTCATTTCCTACCTACTTATGCTAGGTTATGGACCTACTACCTATGAAACTTTAAGCTAGGATATATATGTGCCTAGGGTGGATTCTGCCTCTGGTGTTGAACTAAGAGGCAGAATGCACTACTCGGGCACAGAGTCACCATCTCCTAGAACCTACTGTGGCTTGAGTACTGTGAATTACTGCATGGACGCCCATGAATAGCTCTAAACAAATTTTAAAAGGCAATCTTAACGTTTTGGGCAATCCAAAGGGACTCTAAAGGCAATCTTAATGCTTTTGCATTACTTGACAATATCTTCAAGATTTGGACAACTTGCAGTCTTACACTATCAATATAAAGTGAGGCAATAGAAATATTGCTAAAGTGACAGCCTTTTGGGCCTTTCTTTGATCCCCCAACTAGTCTTTCAACTTCTAAACATTGTTATCCGCAAAGTTATAAAATGTTGAAACTTGGGACTAAATGCATGAGGTTCAAGAATATTTATAGCCACGATACACGTAGCAATAACAGTGATAGTGATTGGTTAAAAGCAATCAGGGAAAAAATATATACAAAATGAAAATAAAATTTGATCAAATTTGGTATTAATTTGAGTTATAGTCTTCCTTTAAATCAAGTGTACTCCTTTCACTAGTTTTTAGAAATCTCACGGCCTTTATGACCAAACCGGCTAGTAGTGCTGTGTTTTCCTTACTTTGCTAATGTCTCTAATTTGTCATCTGTCAATGAACAAATTTAGAAAACCTTGAAAGGTCCCATTTCAGTTGATGGGTCCTTGTGTTAGGTCTGAAGCATGCATCAGACTTTAATACCTGCACAGTCAGGGTCCTATTAAGATTGATGAAATCTAAATTCCTGGTGGTTCATGTTATAGTGTGGAGGCTTTGTTTGAAAAGTGTAACTTCATCTGTAGTAACTAGAGAAGTGGATTGTGAAATCTAAGTTGCACCAATGTACCTACATTCGATTGGTGTCAAATTTTTATTCACAAGTAGATGTTGAAGTTAATTTGCAAGTCTACTTTCAGAGAATGGGAACAAGTCCGTTGAATTCTATACGTGTGGGATATGCCCCCACATACTGGTCTTACACTTCAAAAGCCTGGTGGCAAAATGCTTTCCTGGAGGTCAGATGTACTATCTTCCAGGAGTCCACTGTTTTTGTTTGCAGGCTTTCGACATGTGCAGTGAAAGACGATGGACGCTTCAGGTAGAGAAAACCTAAACTTTTCAATTAAATTAGTGGTACTCGTGGTTTGTAAAGCTGATGTTCCCCTGCAGCATCAGGTGGATATTCTTCTGCTCTAAAAGTCACATGTTTCATGTGGAACTCACATGTCTTCCCCGCACAATAATATCTAGATGCAACAAAAGTGAGGACAAAAATGAATGAAGTCTGTATTTCTGAGATAACCATTGATTGAACATGCATTCTACTTTAACCATAGGATTACAGCTTCAGTGTCATCAAAATTCCAAACACACGAAAGAAAAAAAAACCAAGTGTTGTCAAAGCAACAAAAAATTACATCAGTCAGAGAGGGCTGGAAGTCCACAAAACACTTCGCATATGGTATATATTAAGGAGCAACAATTAGGCTGTGTTGCAGATGCTTTCATGGGCTTACCCATGTAGACTGAAGTGCCTGATTCACACCCCAGGTAATAGCTATTTGCACAGAGATACCATGCAGGTAGAGTCAGCAGACCATGATTTTAATTGTGAATTTGACTGTGTATTACCTTTGATTTCTTCCTTCCTTGTACCTATATCATTGTAGTTAAGAAAACTTTAAGTGCCAGATCTTCCTAATTTTCAGACACCCCTTGTAGGAGAAGAGATAAACCAATGCCTGGAACAAACCTATTCACAAAAAGATCACCCAAGTAGCTGATGCATACATGGGCTTGCGTAAGAGGGTCAACAACAGTCCCCTTGTTTCACACTCTGAATTGGCAAATATTCTATACAATCATGACTTAGTAACCTAAAATTTAGCCACAGCCACACATGCACACGCACTTCTTTCCCAACATGGACATCTTGGTATTATTTTTCAGTACACATCAGAATTCCACCACAACATTCTCTGACTTCACCACCCTCATATCCCTATGACCATACTCTCAAGCATCTTATTCTCCAGCAATTTACAGCTGCAACGTCAGTAAATTTTGCGGGAATGTAAATGAGATTATTATTCAAACAAGCATATGGTTCTTGACCAACAGGGATTAGTCAAAATACAAAGCTCACAACAGTGAGATCATGGGCCCGGTGAGAAAACCATGCCAAGACTTTCCATTCTTGGGGTGAACAACATTGCTTCATGAGGTGCCTCTTCCTCACCTTCTACCACCTTAGCAACTCTCTTTACATGTACATCTGTACTAGATTGATAGAATTGAAACTTAAGAGAATGCATCTATGAGGTTGTGGAGAAAACTCCACAACAACAATTTGAAGGTAATAGAACAAAGATTCTGGTCATAGTTGCCCATAAATTGTCCATGAACAGGATTAATCTCAAAGTGATCCAATGCTGCCAGCTTTTGAGCATACCCCCTAGCTATCCATATGCAGTATGGTTGATAATATATTCCTGTCGAACTTCTCCACTTTGTTTGGGTTGACAGACTGCACATAGCCCACATACATTCTATCAAAATCAAAAGTGACTAAATTTTGCACGTGCCATGATCAACTAATCTGAGTTGTGCAGAAGAGAAAAACTAAAAAGAATGCAATTACCCCAGAAAGCAAGTGTGACAGTCAATTGGCATCCTCCTTTGCACAGCCTTCACCTTTTTCAAATATACTTTTCATGGCCTTTCATGTTGAATTTTGTAAACCTGCCATTCAAATTCTGGAATGCGAAAAGGATGTAGAGATTACATGTAGGCTTGCCTACTGTGATGGTGTGGAGGGAACAAGGGATGGGGTGTGAATGTGAGGACCTACCAGGGAAGAACAGAGGTTGGAATCAAGAATGCTATTTGTATCAGCAAAATTGATGCTGTCATGTGGTTCAGGCTGGTGAACATGGTTGAAAACATTCTAAGTCAAACCTCTACTCTGTTCTGCCTCCCACTCCAGCTGAAGTTTCTTGGCATCCTCAAACATTCCTCTTCTCCTATAAGTTTCAATCATCACAGAGTAAGTGATTTCATCAGGCATACACCTCTTTTCTTTCATCTCTTTGAACAGTTGTTCCATTTCGTCAAAGTTCTGTGCTTTCTGATATGCACTGATGGCAGCATTGTAAACTGCTGCATCTGGGACCACATCTGTGTTTCGAACTTGACGCATCACCTTCTCAATCTTATCCCAGATTCCAAGTTTTCCATATGCACTGAGTATAGAGGAAAAAGTCAAATGGTTGGGCTTCACACCCTCAGCTTTCATTATTCTGAAAGCCCGCTCCATCTGCTCCACCAGGCCTGCCTTACCATAGGTCTCAATGACGGAATTGTACGTAGTCACACTTATGCTGTATTGGTATCTATGCATGTAACTCAAGACACAAAGCATCTTACCATACATGCTATTCTTCCCATATGCAGACACAAGGGAGTTCAATGTGATAACATCTGGTACTAAACCCTGTTCCAGAAGGCTGTCATAACAGCGTTCCATCTTTGTAACCTCTCCATGAGTTCCATAGCTTCTTATAAGAGTATTCCATGTCCAAATGTCTGGTGTGCAGTTCCTTGTCTGCATATATGCAAACACATCTTCCATTTGTGATAGCATACCCCCCTTGCCAAAAGCATGGATCACTGTATTGTAAGTGACAGTATTTGGTTCCACACCTTGCCATCTCATGTCATCAAGAAATCTAGCAGCTTTATCATAGAGTCCAGCATCACAGCAAGCTTTGATCATTGAGGTGTACGTGTATACATCTGGCTCACAGTGAGGAAAATCTTGCATATCTTCAAAGAGGCTGAGAGCTCGATCCAAAAGGTGGCATTGAGTGTACACAGAGATGAGAGCTGTGAATACCTCCACTGTTGGCCGCACACGATCTTCGAGCATTTGGTCAAAAAGTGCAGCTGCTTGATCTGGCTTCTTGCACTTCCCAAGCATTGCCATGAGTTTGATATATGTCCCAGTCTCTCCAACATACCATTCTTGATTTCGTATCAGCTCAAACACCTGCCATTAATGCCAATCTTCAGACAAAGAGAACTTCAGATATGGCAAGATGCCTGCACATGTCAGAGGTGGATTTATGTTCACTACAAATCATTGATTACAAATTGGTATCAAACACATCACCAATCCTTCTGCTGTGCAATGACCTGTTTCATGGATGTTTTGAGTTGAGTAGAAAAGCCTTGAAGAAGCAGGTAAATGCTGTCTGAAAGCACTTCTCCAGCTTCTTCAGGTTCAGGAAAGGTCACAAAAGCCAATTCTTAATCTTGTTTCCAATTCCAAGTTCTCTCTTGACATGCATGACTAGTTTCATCCTCCTATACTTTAAGGAAACATATGTCTTGAGCCAGAGATTGTGCATCCTCCAAAGGATTGACAATCCATAGTCCAATCTCTTCTTCTTCTGGAGGAATTAGGTGTTGACACTCAGAATTTGCGAAGTGTTAAGGAATTCAGAAACAAAGGGAGTTGCTGATGATCCTACATCATAAGAGGATTCTTCTGAATGAGCTGAACAGTTTGAAAGAATACCCTAAGAGCAGACTCCCACTGATGCGCTCGAATGCGGTCCATAAGAGATTGCAGCAAGGCACGAGGAAACAGCCTTGTGGACTTCTTCCTTGCAGCTCTCCGCTCCATCTCTTCATGAGCACGTTCCACTCGCTGTACCACAGTTGCCACCTTCCTTGCTGCCCGCTTCTTGTTCCCACTCTCCTGGAGAATTGGCCTTGAACCTCCCTTACATACTACAAGCTCCTGATTTCTTCCCCAACAAATCTCATGATCATATTGAAACTGGCTCAAACTCTTCTCTAGCATATGTGTACATAAAAGAGATTGCTGAAAGTTGGGGTATATGACAAGCAGAGATTTCTTCCATCCCCAAGAAACAGATTTCTGCACAACTTTCTTCCCTTTCCCAGCTGGTTCCCTTGAATCCCAAACACTAATTCGCATACAAAATCCAGAAGAATATTGGAAGGCATGAGATAAAAAGCTGACTTGAAAAGCTGCCATGACTTTCCAATCCACAGCTGTTTTCTGCACTACAACCAGACAAAAATGATGCATGCTTCAGTGTCTTTTGCCCAAAAAGAAATTCTCAAGGAAGATGTGCCCATCAAACTGAGCACAGGCACCAAAACCCAAATCAACAGAAAGAAATGCAGACACCAAGAAACCAACTCCTTGAACTGATTGACCACTTCCTTCACATACAACCCTATGAACTAGTACTGTGGGAAGCTCCAGAAGCTGAGCTTTTGAATGCACATCTTCAACAACAGCAAGCACTTGAATGCTTTCATCCCAAATGTTTCAATCAAAGCACTACTGTAGTCTGTCTTCCTGCTCCTCCTCACCATTGCAGGCAGACCTTTTGCTTCCAAAACACTTCTATCTACATACAACATCATACAGAACTGCTGGAGCATTGCTGTCAATCACATACCAACTTTGTTTCATAAACTTTGTTGCAAAACAGGTTGCCAAGCAAAGTATGATAAAATTCTGGCTAGATTTTGTGTGATCCTAAAACCTTGCACTTCAGTCTCTCCACTTGCTCCTCCTCCTCCTCATATCTGCTGGAACTCAATTCCTCGGACCTATTGTTGACGGCTCCATACCTTGACAGTAGTGCAAAGGGTTGCAGTAACCTGCAATTCAAGCAACCAACTTCCCGTCTGCGTTGGGAACTACATCGGCTGCTGTACCGTGTCGACATCACAAATCTGCAGAGGTTGTAGAGGACAGACAGACGTGACCACATCTCTTCTTGCACGCCAGAAGACAAAGTAGACAAAAGGAGACTTATCGAGCGGACACGTTACCTCTTCAGCAATTCTTCTTCCTCAGTCGAGCAAAGAGATGTTCCAGAGTTTTCCACATCTGCTCGTCCTCAACTCCGGATCGAGAGCAATTTGCCTGCAGATTTTGGAGTCGTCGACTAAGAATCGCTAGCTCTCTCTACATGGAATTGCGCAGCAGCGCGCATCTGTCTTCTTATCTTCTGATTTGTGGTGGGACCGACTGAGCAGAGAACAACAAACCCTCGATTGTGAGGCGGCAGCAGCAGGTCTCTCCTTTGGCTGGCGACTGCATGGTCTCCTTTTGCAGCCGATAGTCCAAACTTTTCGGCAAAGCAAAAACGGCGAAGAAAGAGAGATTTCAGAAGAAGTGACTACTCACGAGTCACAACATTGAGCGCGAAGTGGAGTCGACGGTTTGATCGTTGCGCGGTTGCGTCGAGAAGGATGTGGCGGCAAGCTTTCAAGAACAACGACGCATTATGGAAGCGCGTATCATGTTATGCAGCAAGGCTTGAGCTTGGCGATTGTAGATCTTTGCACGTCGCAGTGCGTCGTGAGCATAGCGGTTCGCAGAGCGATCTCGTCTCGTCTTCTGGGCATCTGACAACATGCGATGATGGCGTCGGAGATAGGCCGCTTCGGGCTACTGTGATGGCGTTTCAGAGTTCCAAGCCCATCGAGGAAGCCGTGACGCCGCCGAGTGCTTGGTACACCAGTTGTGATTTCGCGCAGCTTGAAATGGAGCGGGTGTTTGCTCGAGGCTGGCAAGCTGTCGGTCATTTCTCTTTCCATCAATCCATAGACAAAGAAAATGAATTTCTTATTATTCTTCTTCCGCTAGGCTCGTGGATCATCGCTTGCTTCTTGTTGCAATTGTTGCTGCTGAGGTTGGGAGACATCCAATGCGTTTTTCAGATTTCGTTCTTCATGTGCAAGGGATTGATTGAACGGGTTCTTATCGGGTATCTTTTGGATTCAGGTCGCGTGAATCAACTGGAGAAGCCGGGCGATTACTTCACAGGAAGGTTGAAGGACTGTGTGCCTGCCGTATTGTCTGGTTGTGACCATCGCAATTGCGACTATGAAAACCTTCAATAGAGCTGCAGGGAATTGTGCACAATCCTCCTCAAAGTAAGCATATCTAAGGTGATTCTTGGATATGATTCTTATTAGTGAATCCAGTTTGCATTGAGTGGCAGGCTGGGGAATATACGGTACCTGGTTTGCAAAGATGAGCGGGAGCAGATCCATGCATTCCACAATGTGTGTCGACATCATGCAGCAGCAGTTGCATCTGGCTCTGGCTGTGCCCACAGCTTCGTCTGCCCTTATCATGTATGTACCCCCTCCCTCCATGTACCACTTCCTTCTCCTTTCTCCTCTAGGGTTTTCTCCTCATGATTTGTTTGATTGTTCAATCAAGATCAACCTCCCTGATCTTTGAGAATCTGTGTGTGCTTTTAATTGTTCCAAATGGGTTGACCATCAACCAAGGATTCCTCAATTCCAAGTTGCATGTCTTTCTAGGATGCTATGCCATTGCCATCTTTGGAGGCAGACAACAAGAGTTCAATGCACAATGCTTAAGCTTCTCAACAGCAATTGAGAATTCACTTCATGTGACAGAATCACAGACATGTTTGTGGTTTGAAAAGTAGGGATGGACATATGGAATGGATGGGAAGCTGCAGAAAGCAACTCGTCTTGCTGGAATTCGCAACTTTTCTGCTCGTGTATGTGTACTCTTTTACTTGCTGTTCTGATTTCCTCCTTGCTGATGTATCTTGGTTTTCCCCTTCAATGTTTGAGTAGTAGTCTCTTGAATGGAAAATATGTGTTAACAGGAGAATGGACTAGTGCCAATACGAACTGCAACATGGGGTCCCTTTGTGCTCATTACATTGGAAGGGAACAAAACAGCTCATGTAAGCACCACAGTTGGAGAGGAGTGGTTGGGTTCAGCTGTCTCTGTCCTTTCAACTGCTGGTGTTGATACGTCATTGCATCATGTTGCCACTCGTGAATATCTCATCAACTGCAATTGGAAGGTCCATTCCAAGCCCTCTTCTTCTTTAGTTCTTTTTTTTCAGGTATGTTTCTTTTTTGAAATGAATGTAAATGCTTGGACCACCCCATTGGTGAGTGAAATTTTGGAAAGAAATTTGAGATCTGAGATCCTGGGTATAGGTATGATGTTTTATTGAGGTTGGTTCATCTCTAGCAATTTAATTTGTCAAGTGCTTTGGTGGGAGTTAAGGATTTAACATTTTTGTTGTCAAAACAACATATGCTGGAACATGTTTGTTGGTCACACAGTTCTTGCACTATATCTTCTGGAATTTCCAAAGTGTGCAACTGATTGATTATGTGATTTGCAACCCCATGAAGAGGGTTTCAGCAGAATTTAATATCTTAAGGATGTGAAGCCAAAGTAAATCCAATTGAGGGTTCTTTTTTGAGATGATCTTCTCAGTCAGACAGGTTGAAACTTGTTCCATGACTTATGGGTTGGTATGGGAGTGCAGGTGTACTGTGATAACTACCTAGATGGAGGATATCATGTTCCTCATGCACATTCTGCACTTGCTTCATCACTGGATCTTTCTTCCTATTCCACTACTGTAAGAACTTGCCGTCACTCACAACTTTTGCAAGGCTGTTCCTGATCTGCATTTGAGTGCAGGCCTTCATTTTTTTCCCAGCAGTAAGATAAACTTTGTGCAAATGTGGACAGGTGTTTGAAAAGGTAAGTATCCAAAGCTGCCATCCAGTAAGAGCAACAGGTGCAGATAGTGACACAAGGGTTGCAGGACCAGCAACTTATGCATTTGTGTACCCGAACTTTATGATCAACAGGTGTTTTACTCAGCAGATCTGTTCGCTTGTACACTGTTGCCTTCTGAATATTTATCCCCATTTCCATTCTGTGTTTTTTGCAAAGTAAGTGTCCCTGGTGTTTTGATGTGTATCATAAATATGAAGTATTTACCAGTTAGGAACTTGAACACTTGGCCGTGGGCTGATTGGAATAAGTGATTGTCAAAAAATTGTATGTGTGGTTGTACTGTGAAAGATTGAATGACATCTGGCTTCTCTGAAATGGAGCAGGTATGGGTCCTGGATGGATACAAACCTGGTTCTTCCCATTACAGAATCACAGTGTCGAGTCATTTTTGACTGGTTTCTGGACCCATCACGAGTGGTATGTCTTCAATTAACCCTTGCATAAGTGTTTGAATGAAGGTTCACCAGACAACTATGTTTTGTTGGGAAGTGCCTAATTATGATGTATATTCTGAGATTACAGGATGACAAGGAGTTCATTGAGACGAGTATCGAAGACTGTGAGCGTGTTCAGGTTTCTTTTTGGCCACACACTTCCATTTTGCTGGTATATTTGTAGTAGACTGTTATACCATATAGGGTTTTGACTTAGCATGTGTCTTGCAGATTGAGGACATTACACTCTGTGAGGATGTTCAGGATGGACTGAAGTCCCCAGCATATGATGTGGGGCGCTATGCTCCCCGTGTAGAGCATGCCATGCATCACTTCCATTCCCTTCTCCACAATGACCTGTCCTCGTAAGATTTGGTTGTCTTTCCAATGTACATTCCACAAATGTCCCAGGGCTTCTGGGTGGCCATGGCACAGTGTTGTGAGTTCCTTTGCAGGTATTTTCTCATCCTGTAATCTCAGTCAGGGTGCTTGGAACTTTTGCTACATGTTGGACAAATGATTAACAATGAATTGCCATATCTGCAAGTGACAAATGTTTGGTTTGTCTCGACATATTCAGACCTTCAACATGCTCCTTTCAAACAATAATAAGATTTTATCAACTACAAGATTTAGGTTGTGCCTGTCTATGTATTCATGTTGCATATTTAGCATGTATATGTATGTGTATGCCATATTTACATGTGAATTGTAATGATTCCACAAATATATACATGTGTACACATATGTAGACATGTATGCAAAAGCGATAAAGACTTGTATAAGACTTTCACAAGGTTTCTTAATCTATTTATTTCAGGATAAGGACAAATATAAATTGACATGAATATTACACTTCTTTATATAAAAATGAATGAAAGCTCTCAATTTGTCAATTATTGCCTAAATAATTCCTTTCTAAAATATGGTGGATTTCAACACAAGTATTAACTAAAGACACCAAATATTTGTTTGCTTGATTTACATAGCCCCCTAGAAGTATGAGACGTAATTATGGATATTAAATTTATTAATGTTCAATTTAAGAGAAAAAATCAAATATATTGATAAACTAAGATTATAATTATTTTACTATGAAATTATCAATTTTAAAAATGTTTGAAAATGGAGAAATGTTATCCCATATAATGTTCTTAATAGATTTTCCATGGTGTAATGTATAATTTTATCAACCTTGAACATAAACACCACTTTATTCAATGTTTTAAACTTCATTTCATATTTGGGCAAACAAAATGTGGCATCTCTTTCTTTTGCATTTGGTTTTTCATTGCCTTAATCACATAAATGTGTAAAAATGATGTGTAAACATGATTTTGTTACACTTTTGATTAATAAACAAAATCTCGCTCACTTTTTTATAACCATTTAATGAAATATATGTTGCCATCATCCTCATTTATGTGGATATTCATTTGATAATTTTTTTATTGGAAAAAATATTAACAGTGTTTCATTTATTAAATACCTTTCATTTTTGCAATATTTAATTAAATTTTTTTTGGTGGAGACATTCCATGATCTTTAAAGCTTTTGTTTCAAATAACTTGTTATTTAATATGCACTAATTGAACATATCTAAAAACATTGCAAACACATTATTAAATTATATTTAAATGAATATCTAAAAATATTTGTAAATCAAATTATGTATGTTTGATTAACCTTTCATATAAATTGAAACATGTAATAATTTTTTTTTTTCATTCAGACATGCATTTTAAAAATTATTCATTGGTGTTCCTTTCATTACCATGCAAATGAACCTAAGGAAATCAATCATCACTTCAAATGTAATAAAAAATCCCAATACACCTTGTGTTTATCAATATTATTTTCAATACTTTTGAAGTAAATTGTGATGTCATTTGCAAAGATTAATCACACAAAATACCTTGGCAAGGATAGACCTTCAATGTCATGTTTTAATTTGTTTAGAGAATAGTTCAAAAACATCATGAATAAATATAAATAAATATGAAGCAAATGGATAGCCTTGTTGGACAAATCTAGAAAGGTTTTAAAAATATTCATCTCGCTGTTAATTTTGATTAAAATGAGGCTAACCGATAAATGAATGATGCCCATTTAACACATTGAAAACATAAATCTAATTTTTGTAAAGCTTTAAACAAAAGATTGCATACAATTCTATTGAAAGCTTTTTCAAAATCAAGGAAAAAAATTACAAGATTTTGATCTTTCTCTTCAACCCACTCCATAGATTTTGGACTCAAAAAAATATTATCCATAAGGCACCTCCTTGTCACAAAACCCATTTGTTTGGGTTTTATGATATTCAAAAGAAAATCGAAGCTCTCCTTGCTAAAAACAATTGATCAAGATTTCATAAATGCTTCCCAATAAGGTGATGGGATGTAATTTTTGATCCTTCAATGGCTTTAAAACTTGAGTACCAAAGTAATCAACCCTTTGTTAATGAATTATGAAATTTTGTGCACACAAGGAAATCATAACCCCAAAAATGTTAAGAAAGTAAATGCAATAATTTCATTGTTTGCTTGAATTTTTTTCGTAAATAGGCCATCCATGCTTGGAGCTTTCCTTTTTGACAAAGAGACAACAGTTCCTTTTACTTTGTTCAATGTAGTCTCTCTCATTAGCTTATGATTCATCACATTAAAAACTAGGGTAAAAACATTTTTTCAACATTTTTGCTCAATAATAAGTGTTTCCTTAATTTGTTAATCAACTTTGTATAAATTTGTATAAAATTAACTAATGAATGTGAAAAGGTCTACTTAAGTTATATTTAGTAACTAGTTCTTTAATCAACATTATCTTTTTCCCTATTATATGGAAATCAATAAACATTTCAAAACAAAATGCTTCATACTTCAACCACCTTGTTGAGGGATTGTGAATGGAATTATTTACAATAATTTGAAAAATATTTTAAAATTAATTTGAGAAAAAAAGATCATTTACTTGAATTGAATGTTGTTATTATCAGCTTGGAACTAAATAGATTGATATATAGTGACAAATTAACATGGTTTCAATGAGTTAAAATTTGAAAAGTAAAACAAGCCCTTTGATTCAATTGAATGAACAACTTCTAATTTCCTTTATGATAATACCAAAATATGAATATTAAAACATTTTTAAAAAAATGAACAACAGGAATGATGACAAACACTAAAACCACAAGATAATGCTATTTTTTTCATTATGAAATCAAGGTTTCAAAAGAGGTTTCTAGGATTACAATAGAGGAAGAAGATGCTAATCATGAAGAAAGAGAAGAAAGTGAGTGTGTTAAAAAAAACAACAAGAAGAGAGTTGAGAACCTCAGGATCGTGTTTTCAACTACAAATTGTTCGAGGCATTGGAAATCTTTACAAAAACTTGAAATCGCAAAAAATAGAATTAACATGTAGAAAAATTTGCTTGACAAAGGTGGAATTGTATTTCATTATTCTCATAGTGCCCAGTTCTTTCCTTGAGTAAGCTTGTCTTCTATTCCATTCCAGGTTTACAACATCTAATCATTTTTTAAATTGTTGTTTAAAAATGTATAATGAAAGTATCAATGAATTGGTTCAAATTTTCTCTCTTAATGCCAAATGGTAAATATTGGTAAAAAGTGATTCAAGGATCTTTAAATTGAGGCAACAATTTCAATTCTTCCTCCTTTAGTATCTAATTTAGTAAATATTGTGAACTTATCAATCAAGGAGATGATGGAAAAAGTTTAAAATCTGCCATTATTGAAGATGTATATATTTTTAGACATTTTTTGAAAATTTTCTAGCTCCCATTCATCCAACAATTCATATTGTAGTGTAAAGTGGTCCCAAGTTATAATTTTCTTGTGTTACATGTAGCGTTCCATTATTCTTTTGATATCTTCCACCTAATTAAAATCCCAATTTTATGATTAATGGTTCACTAGCTCACTAATGATTGTTATATTCATTAACTCACTAACAATAAAAATATAGGGATGAATTAATGGTTTTTAGAGTTTTTAAATCTAGAATTTTTAGAATTACAAATTGAACTATGTCAAGCATTAAAAATGTTTTGCTTAACATTTCAATGGTTAGATCATTTTTTCAAAAACTTTATAGTCTTAACATTCATTCTTTGGAAGTTGGCCATGGGGATTGGTTGATTCCAAATGATGCACCTTTAACACTTTCAATTTAATATTGTTATTGTCGTGTTCAATTCACATTACTAAACTTATCAAATGCACATAATAAATGCCAAATTTTCACCAATCTCGGCACCAGAAATACATTCAAGTTTCCTACTAGTTTGTAATCATTAATAGTCCACACATGGGATGATCATAATTTTATCGTTGACAAATTTTTTCCTTCCAAAACTTGGTTTTTGGAGTTTATTTGAATTTTCAGTAGCATAAAATACTTTTAAATCAATATTTCCCACAATTTGATTCCAATTCTTACAAATAAATTCTATTAAATCCTGCTCATTAAGATCTTTCCAACAACACCAAAGGCACATTCTGATTCCTATGAAATTTTCAGCTTCAATTTAATTTAATTTTCAATGAAGAAATCATTCAATATTCAAGAACTTTTGCATTGCAAGTCTAAACATCATGGAACCAAGCCCATGCACCCCTTCTCATTGAAAGTTTTCAAAAGACACCAAGAATGCAATCTGAAGCATTTTGGTATGGTGGATTTCATTGGTACAAACAAAACAAAACAAAACAAACAAACAACCTTTCTTCATAGATAAATTATTATTATAATGTAGTGATAATTAATAATTTTTTATAATTACAACAACATTAATAATAATAATATTGTAGCTAGTAGTTATGTTAGGCTAGTTATTTAACTATTATTATTCATATTTTTATCTAACTTTTTGGAACTATTATGAATTAATACAATAAATAATAAATAAGAAAAAATACAGAAAAAATATTTTAAAAATAGTAACACTAAGTAATAATAATTTATTAAATATCTTTACTAATTATTCTAATCATTATTATTGAATCATAAATAACTAAATAAATAATAAAAATATTGTTAATAAATGAATAATTAAAATGAACACTTTTTGCTAACATTTCTTTTTTTCATGAATATTAATCATGTCACAAACAATTTTTGAAAATTTGACATTGAATCAATTATGGAAAACTGATGCACATTGTTGTACATTCAAACTATAATGTCTTCATGAGAAGAATCTAAGAGTTAAACATTGGATGTTGATACAATTTACAGTGGGTAGGACTTACAAATTGTCAAAAAAACACATAGGTTTGTGATAAGATATTGTTTAAGGATTGAATTTTTCTTTAAAGAAAACCAATCATCAATTCATAAGCTTGTGAAAGTTTAGAAATTTGCTACTGATTATATTCACAAAGCATGAGAACTATAAGACTGAAGGATCACTCTTATAAGGTCTTTCATTTTGTTCCAACTAGGTAACATGCAAAAAATATATATTTCAAGTTATTGAAAATAAATTAATAATATATAATTTAGTTGAATGTAATTAAGGTGATTATAATTCATTATGACGATATACTTAAAATATATCATTATTTCATAACATTTTTATTTTAAATGTTTTATAAAATATTAAAGAATGCCACCCCTCCCTCTAAGGGATTATAAAGTAGGCTTGTATGGGTTCTGAAAAACATTTAAGATATTTCCTGATAAATGCTTCCTCACAACCTCTAAACTAGTCTTATGTTGGAGTAAATTATTTTGAAAAAAAGTTATTTCAAGTCATATTTTTTTCTCGAAAGTTAATTTTTTGGATCTACACCTTGTTTGTTGTGTGAAATGGGATACTACTTGAATTCAATATGCAAAAGTTTCTAAACATCTAAGTTCTCATAAATCCAGTAAAAATGTCAAACACTTATTATGGGATTCAATGCAAAGGCATTAGCAATGTCCAAGGAACAATGGCAAAGAGGGCAATGTCGATGAGGCCTCAACTTGGATGCTATGAAATAATGTTTGCACACACTACATTGTAAACTTTCTTCATTCACAATAAGGCCTCCACTGACCATGCAAACAACAAATGAGGCTTCACATCTTGAGTTTGTACATTTGGTCTCCAGTTCCTGTCAATAATACTCACACATGTTCAAATTTCTCAGAGAAAGTGGAGTCTAAATGTTGTGACAAGAAGCATGTTTTGACAATCATAAAGAACTTTGGAAAATTCTAAATGCATTTGGAGAGCACCTTGTTATCAATATCCCTCTTGGAAAAAGAGGTGGTTTTTTACACCTACAAAAAGTGAGGGAAATTGCACTAATTCAAAATTTTTGTTTCAATTTTGTGATGTTGCCTCATTGGTGGTCATCCACAAGGAGATTTAACCACATTTGGCTATAGATCAGCTATGAAAGTAAAAATTTATTAAAATCCTTTTATATCCTAACTACTTGCTTGAATGATGTTTGGAAACATGGCAAATTTTTAGAAAATTTGTCACAAAAAAATGTTGTACCTATTCATAGATGAAAGATACTTCCTTCTAAGGAGTAGGTGTAAGAACCGTCCCCTTTTTACGCCTCATGATCTACATGCGAGTTCACTTAAGTTCATGACAAACCACCTCATCATCCTAGGCTGTTATCTTGGGAATTTCCACTACCCAACAGCTTTGCACTACACTAAAGCTAATGAAGAACCCAGCTGACAAGTGGGGACCAAAAGCATGAAAACATTAGTGGTATTGTGCACAATTTGTTATATATACTGTGCACAATTCCATGTTGCTGAAATTGTCAGCTTATCTACTACATCTACACAAATTCACTCGTGATCACCAACCTTAAACAAGAAATATACTCAGCTGGAATTTGTGGTGTGCATTTGGGATAAGAAGAACCTGAACAGGAGAAAAACAACTCCGGCAAGTACGACTGGAAGTTTTGCAAAGGCTAACTGGGGAGAACTGCATGAATATGGACAATGCAAGCTGTGCGTAAACTTTCTTCCTTTTCTCTGGGATGTTCATGAGCGACTCCAGCTTGATAAATGCCTTGCTGCATTCTGCATAGTGCTATACAATAGTACAATACAAAAGTCTACAAAAGTCAGTAGCCTTCAAAGAACATAATGAGGAATGGTGCAGAGGTAACAAGCAGGTAGACAATCCAGGTGGAATGCATTGGGCATCAGTAGTATGTCCAATGCAATGGTTGAGGATGAGCCAGAATTAACAGAACACAAATATATTTTCCACTGGCACATTACTGAGAGAGCGACACCAGAGATTTCAGAAAGCTCACATGGTAAATTATGGACAATACAAGCCAGACTAAGGAAGTGAGCTACCTTACTGTAGAAGGATGTCAGGGCAATCAGGGAGTAAATGTCAGCAATCTCCAACACATCTTCATAGTCTCTCAACCACCATGCAGCCTGCAGCTCATCAATATTGCAGTACAAGGTACTTCAGTTTCTCTTCAGCCTTGGCACTCCCAGCACTGAATCTAAACCCTCCTCAAATCTTTGGCAACAGTGGATGCCCCAGCAGGAGAATAGAGTGTTCCCAATGGCACCCAGGTCACCTAATCAATGGAGGGCATGTGTGCCTTTGATCGAAGATCAATGCAATAATTTCCTTGGTAAAGGATTTACAGGGCTGAAAAATAATGCCACTAGAGAGAAGAAAATAGTGGTTTTCTGCTGGATACTTCACAAAATGCATGAGGTGGGGGGTGTTTCACATATGATGATTATGAAGTCCTGCACATGCAACAGACCCCCTCAACCTAGATGCTGACTACAGGCTTGACAAAGGTTTGCAGAGGTAAGGTGAGATGGCATATCTCAGACCTTCATGGCCTGGTCAAAGTGACCAGCATATAGTTCTCGATGTGCTAACAACCAAAGATGATAAGCCTCTGCCCCATGCCATGCATTCTCCAGTGACCTCTCCATAGTAGTGGCTGCATCATGCTGAAAGCTCAACAGAAAATGAGCAGAGAGGCATAATCTGAAAATGTAAAAGCAGCAACCATCTTTTGTCTCTACCCTCTTGTCAGTCCCCACCAGATTGCCACATGTGCCTCTCATGTTGGTTACATGCAAAGGCAAGAGAATATGCAGCCTCAGATTGACACTACGATCCTACAAAATAGTCTCCACAGCAAAAAAATTAAATGCTTAACCTCACTTTCTCATCAGCATGTATCTTCTTTGAAAACCTTAGCTAGTTAAACTACTCACATTCTGAGGGAAGGACTCACACCTGACAAGGAGGTCAAAAGTCCAGATTCTAGCAGATATTGCGCACAAGCTCAGAGTGCTACCTGTATGAGGCCTTCAAGAGTTGTGGCTGCTGCTGTCTTTCCTAGCAATGGTTTTGAATGAGACATGTGAGCCTGCTTCATGCAACCCCAATGCTGACCTAATAAATTGCTAACCTTATCCTTGTCTAAGAAGCAGCTGATGGATCTACTTGTGCAAGGTTGCCCATTCCAGCACTGGAGTGATTTTACTTCACTATGTCAATTTACTCACTCAAATAGTGTTCGTTTTTGCAGCAATATCACATAGCTTCTGCAATTGAAACAAAGATCTCAAGGGGAATTACCTGTGAAGTAAGAATTGAAGCGCGGTATGCTTCTACTTCCAGGGCAGCCAACACATAGAACTTCTTGACCTCCAAGGGACTTGCCTGCCCATTGTACCACAATCAATATTCGTTTGCTTGCTTGCTCTTCTCCATCCTTTGATACACAAAGCCTATTCCATAAGCAACTAGCTAGTAGTGTGCTGAATGGTGGCTGAATTTTTGGTGAGATTGTGGCATCCTATTATCTGAGGTGGTGAATTTCTACCCATCACAGGAAAAGAGTTCACAATGTTCATATCTACAAACAAATCAAGTTGTATACAGTGAACACTTGAAATGATATTAAGAAAATTTGCATATTCATGATTCTGAGAGACAATCACAGTCAAACAGCAAATCTAAAACTGAAATTAGGAGAGGGAAAAAATGTACCTTTTTTGCAGCCATTTGTCTAGCAAGTTGGTTCAGAACTTTGGCAGCATTCAAGTGCTGACCTCCTTTGCGATAAACATCAACAGCATGCAGAAGGTTCCCACTCTGCAAAAGATACTTAGTGTATTTCATAATGGCACTTTCCACAATATTCTCACAGTCATGTTTCTTTGCAAGCTTCACAGCCTTGTCCCAGTGGTTGAGCTCCATGCAGCAATCAATGGCCATCTCTGTTTGCCCTCCTCTAACAAAACCTATCATCTGCATGACAGCAAATGAGTCAATCATGCTAGTACAAATTGACCATGATAATCCAGTTTCAGCTTGAAAATTTCCCATGTTATTTGTGGCCATCTATGAAACATGTTCAGAGAGGAGGAAGCACTGAGCAATGGTTTTCATAGGAGGTCATTCAATCTTTGGCAAAAGTTAATGAAGTAAGTCCTTTACTGCTTGCTTGCAGATGCCCACACTGGCAAACTTTTTGGCTATTGAGAGAAGAAGGGGTGACCCATCATGGATGGTGTCCATAAGCTTTGCAAGGGCCCCCCAATTCTCAAGTGCATAATAGCAATCAGCCAACTTGTCTGGGTTCTCAGCCTTGGCAAAGTAGGTGGCTGCTTTGCTCCAGTTTTTTCGGTCAGCAAAGTAGTCTCCTATATTGTTCCAAGTAAGCTCAAGAAGCAAATCATCTCCAGCACCATTCAGTATCAGTTTTTCCACCCTACACTCACCCATATAGCAACCCAACAAGATCATCATAAACATATAGTATTATCCCCTAATAAAAAGGCCAACTCTGACTTATCCTTGTGATCTGTTTCTGTTCATGAAGGGCTCATTGCTGACCATTAATAAAGGGAGAGAGAGATCCAGGAGCTCACAAAAACCAATCCCCCAGCTTCACACGTAGGGCAACCGCAAGATCACTTCTGTCCATATCCAAATAAATTTGCTCTGCTTCATCAAACCTTTTGAAGTACACACAAACCTGGAGGCCCCAAAGGACTTCAGGGTTTGGTTGTAAACTAGTTATTGCACATATAACAACATCTCTGGCATTTGGGATCAAGATAACAGTATCTGCAACTGCCTGTTTAGAGATTTCAAGCTTCAACATTTGAGGGCCTTCATTGTGCTTCTTATCCAAGGTTTCACCAAAATGGGAGATAAAGTACTAGCTCATCAAGTTCACTAATGGGGTATTCATTTCAACCTGGGTAATATGAATTGGAGCAAAAGAAAGAAGCATGAAACACCTCTGCCTTCTGTTTGAACTTGTCCTTCAAAATGTGGAGGCTTTTCACAAACTGTACACCATAGTAACTCTTGCACTTCACAAATGCCTGGAGCCATCCACCATGTAATCTCACAACATCATAAGAGTGTCCAAAAGGTGCTAGCCAGATTTCACCCTCAACTCGCAAGACACTTACAGGACCTTGGAACTGATTGCACTAACACTTGCCTTTTCAGTGAAGGAAAGATCAAGTTTCTCAAGAGCATGGTTGGCCAAGGAGATCCAAAGTCGTGGATGGGAATGCTCCTCTATGTAAGAATAGGCATCCTGGATATCAACAGCTCTTAGCATCTGTTGCATGTCACGCAGTGTCTTTGTTTCATGACTAAAAACATGTTGTTTGCCAGGTTGCTCAGGTTGTTGCATGACTTCATCCAGTTGAACTGCCTGAATCTGCAATGAAATACATGGCAGATCAATTTAAACTGGAACTCCATGGGATTCCCCAGCATGTAAAGCAGCCACAAAGAGTAAGGTGGAAAACCTGTAGATCATGAAAGCTGCACAAATAGGCTGAGGAAGAGACAGGCTCCTCAGGGTCAGTTCCCCGCAAAATATACATGCGAGTTTTTTCCATGACTGCAAGTAGATCTGGGTTATCATCTGCCCACTTCATGTTCCACACATCCTTGCGCTCAAAGTCCAGCACTTTTTTGCAATCATAACTGGTTTCAATTCTTTGCTGCACACACAGCTGGGCCCACATTTCAACTGAGTTCTAAAATCTGTAGTCTCTTCTTATGATGCGATGAGAGACAATCATGTTTCCCCTAAATGAAAAAAACTCTGAGAAATCTACAAACCAATGGGCTCTCAAGCAAAAATGCTGTTTCTAGAATCAGGATCTCACATGTATGAGGAAGGATGAGAACTTGAGACCCTAACCCTGAACCTTCTAACTTTATCAGGTGGCTTCTTCCTGCATAAACATGAGATCTGCATGGTCTTCTGGTGTCATTTTCAAGCACACATCTGAAGGCATTCTGAGCAAAATAATCTTGACAACTGTTTTGATATGTTCCACTATGGATTGAAGGCTTGGAATCCATAATGTCAAATCTATCACCCCCTAAGTTCTGGATGGTCATCATTCTGTTTTGGTTTGTCTAAAATGGGATTGTAATGTACCTCATTTGTGTCTGAAGCTTGGGTATTGAGGTCATAGAAACTGAGGACAGCATTCATGTCAATGACTGAGAGTCGAGTACAGTTGCAATTCAGCTCCATAACTGCAAATGACTTCATGCCCCACTCAAGTACACTCAGTACCTATCAAGAAAGGAGGGGGAACAATTTGCAAGCCAAAAACTTGGAATACCCTCCAGACACATGCATAGTCTCTTGTTATGGATTTCAAAACCATGTAGACATTAGAACTTACTGAACAATTCTAGACATCAGGATCAAATGAGCATTGAAGACAAGTCATTCTATTTGGGCCATTCTTTTGATAGACTCTGAAGTTGGATAGAACCCAATGCTGGTCTTCAAATTTCTACTGGTGCTTACAGAGGGCTTACTGAAGACGTTTGTAAATGGTTATGACTAGACCAGATGTTTTTTTACCAGACTGTAGCTGGGCATCATTCATGTTCCTGAATCATGTAAGATAACAATTTCAGCTTCACTGATTGCTGCATGGACCATCGAGAAAAGCCTTGTGAAAACTACCTTGAGGCCTGCAATGTAAGAGATCTTTTGTTTCCAATGCCAGCATTGGCAGACTGTACCGATGCACAATCCCAGACTCACGAGCCACCATCAAAATTGTCTCTGAACAACACATGCAACAGATATGGTCCATGCATTCGTTTCTATCATCCTGCATGTGTGTGCAAAACAGATTGTGGATTTCACAAAGTGAACTTGCAGTGTGTTAGTAAATATTTTTAGCTGAAGCCAACAAACACAAGTCATGACCAAAGTTTCAGTTCACTGTGATGCTACTTCAAAACAACAGGCATCAGATATATGTGATAAATACGTACTTGCAAATCAGGGTCAGAATGAAGTTGTCCATCAATATGGAAGGTACGCTCAGCTGCACCTTCAGCCGTTTGCACTATCTGTTTGACTCCAGGAGCAGAGTGGATGCCAGTGGTCTGGTACTCCCAGGCATACACACTATTCTCTGATGCCACAAATACATAGTGCTGGAATGGGAGTCAGTTCTTGGAACTCCATCAACCTCCCCCTTCTTCTACTTGTATTTTCATTCTCCATTTTCTGAAGAACTCATACCCTTCTCTCATCTCATATTGATTTAATCTGTTCCTGTTTTTGTGATGGTGGACTTAACAAACACAGTCTTGCTAGCTAAGTTTCTTACAGAATTCATGGCCAAGAAGAGGGGCTCCAATTTAATATACTTGGAATCCACTGGACTGCCAATAGAGTTGCAGAGAATCAGTGTAAACTGCTCTGATTCCTGCCCCTGCACAGCATAGTACTTTTTTCAACTAGATGAGAAGGTGCTCTCACCAATAACACTTTCCAATAGAGAGAAATGAGCACTTGCATCCATAATTCCACATGTGACATTACTGTCACGATGGGTGCATGTTCTCTTCATTTGTAATCCCAATTTTCTGCAGTAGTCCCAAACATGGTACTTTTCCGTTGATAAGCATCTGTCTAGTGTAGCCATATGGACTAACACTGCCACAGGGGTAAAAGAGAGGGACATAAGAACAAAGTAATGAACTCAGATCCTACACAACGTTACTCCCAAACAGCTAGAGATTCTTACTGATCAAGTCAAGATGCCTGGATGACAGTCAGAAAGACACTGAGGATTTCAGGAGTTTGTCAGAAATGTACCAGGGTGGCCAGTACACTATGCTGACCTCCCCCACATACTGCTACCAAGTGATTCACATACTTGCAGTTCCTGGTATCACCAACCAGTACAGGTCCGGAAGCAAATCATGATCTGCTGGTATAATTTGTACATTTGCACTTCTTGTCATTTGTTAGCTATAATACAATTGTGCAACTCCGTATCTAACAGCGTTTTTGTGCTTCTGCAAAGGATGCTCATTTCACATATTGTGTTATATAAGGTCCTAGAACTCCTACCATTTTGGAAGTGAAAAAAGCAAATGATCTGAGTTTACCTTTCACAAGTTCTTATGTCCCAAAACATCACAGAGTGCTCTTCACGGTCCTTCTTTTTGAACTCATAGACACAGGTGCTGTTACCAGAAAAGGCCCACTTGTATTCTGGTCTTATATTTGCAAGGTATATGTATGCATCTACTGCAAGTGCCAGTCTCAGCCCTCCTCCCTCCCATGAAACAGCACTGTACACAACACCACAGGAAGCAGCTATGTAACCAGAACTGACACATGATATAAGTCTCATTAGCATTTCCATGTGTCAGAAGAGCTTTCACATGTTAGCAGAGATTGTATTGAGTATTGAGAACCCCCTGTACTCTCAACTTGGGTCAATCTGAAAACAATTTCAACTGATTCCTCTCACAAATTTGGAAATACAAGAATACTCAGAAACAATAGTTGGTAATCAGACAAACATTAACAAACAAAAAGCCCTGAAAGAAAACATAGAAGTGTAAAGGGACAAGAATAAGACAACAGAAAGGAAGAGGAAGAAAGGAACAGCGATGGAGAATTCAAAAGGGAGAAACTTGGAGACACACTTTTGATCAATGTGGGAAACCATTAATGGGATTTGCCAACATTGGAGTGATTCTCACCTATGCTAATGACTTTGGTGTGATAATACTAAAATAAAATGCATGGATGACTTTGGTGTGATAAGACTAATAGAGAATGAGCAGACCTTATTCTTGTCCCAGGTATTTGGAGTGTGCGAAGATGGTTGCCATTAGAGGAGTAAAGTTGCACCATGGAGCTGGGGGTATCTCTTTGTGTAGAACCAGCAACTGCTAATACTCCACCATCAGGACTCCATTTAATACATGAGTTTGCCATTCTAGAGTCCAAGAGGATTGACTCTTCATCTAATTCATGTCTCATGAGCTGCTCCATTACCCCTCATAAACACCATCATCAAGAAACATGTTTAGCCAAGTTGGCTAGAAAAATAAAGAAACATTGATAGCTGGGTCCAGTTTGAACCTCCACCTTAAAAGCTCAACAGATTCAGTAGGCTCAGGTGACTCTTAGGGAATACTTGAGGAGAGAAATAGGAGCTTTGGTTGAATAAATTTTGCTCAAGATCCTGATCTGCTTGTCATCACTAGGTTTATTGTATAAAGTTTATATACAGGGGTGCCCATTTGTGACTCAGTTTTGTTGAGCAAAATTACCTGGAGTTTGCCATTCAGAAATGCTAGGGCTAAAGTTGGAGCACCAGGATCAATATGGCCTTCCAATCCATTGTACCAGTCAATTCCAACAATATCAGGAGTAGTGCTTCCCTTGACTCCAAAATGCATGCACAATTGTGCCACAAAGTTTCCATTGAAGTCATGAATCTGACATGTCCCCTGCAAATTATGGTAGCAACAGGTGTTGATGTGAGACAAAGCAAAGCTTTAAATTCTCCAAACAACTTCAAGATCTCTTGCACCCATGCCTTTGATCATCCCAATCTTAGCAGTGAAAGAAAGACAAGAAGTTGTCATGGATCTACAACCTCAGTAGTACAGAAGAGGATGAATCGGCTGTCAGGGGACCACTCAACAAAAGCCAATTGGATATTGAGCTCTTTCCCCCACAACCGGTTGCCATCAACATTCCCCACAAGAACCTGTCCATCCTCATAGACAATGCAGATTTTCTGCCCATCACATGACCAGCGTAGATCTCGCACCACACTACTTTCACGGGTGTTTATCATCTCCTCAAACCACATGCCCTATGCATCATCACCCATGAAATGTTACATCAAAGCTGCATCATAAGACAGTTTTTTCTTCCTTAATCCTTGTGAGAATTTGGTGATCTATTATTTGTGTCTTCAACAACAAAACTTGTCTACAAACAACTGAGTGCAAGACCTCTTCAACCTCCAAACCTCACCTTGTGAAGCACCCATACAATAATAAGGCCTTGCTCATCACTGGACGTGAGCTTCCTGTAGTTCTGGTTCCAACTTACTGCAAGTACCATGCCACGGTGACCTTCCAGCGTTTGATTCATAGACAAGTTTGATGGAGCTGTTGCACAGGGTCCTTCAACTGCAGCTCCTGTCTCCAGTTTCAGCACCTGTACATTGTCATTCCATGAATGGATCAGTTAGGTGATCACCCTGACATCTTACTTTCTTGCAATAGAAAAAAAATATTCCGGCTTTCTCTTCCTAAATCCAACCCCTCATATACTCCACACAAAGGTCTACAACAATTTCATGAGTATGTATCATTCTCTGGCTTCTCAAACGTAGAGGAAGTTGAGAGAAGATGACATGCCTTGAGGAGACCAAGCTCGCCCCCGCAAGCTAGCCATCCTTGCTCGGAGTTCCAGGTGAGACTGCACAATTTGATGCCATTGGGCATGCTTATCTTCTTGCTCAGATACAGAAACATCTTGGGCCTGCTCTCTTCCCACTCCTCAGACTCGAAAAAGTATTCCAAAGCCCCAATTGTTGGACACAGAGGAGAGGTAAAGATTCAAGCTTTTCGGTAATGAGACAATAGTGCATTGGAAGCACAGCGAACCCAACAGCGTTTTATGCAGCAAGAGAAGGGAGACCTTTACTCGTTCATGATTTGGACGCAGCATTCCCATTACCAACTGTCTAACCGCTTCTCGCTTTTGAGCATCTCTGCGCCCCCTATTTGGTACCTACCTTTTGTCAGTTCTATGAATTAGGGGGCGGGGGGGTACCCAAGGAGCCACTTTTCTTTTTCTTTTTTTGGAACAAATGTACAAAATCCATTACAAAACAAGAACCAATACAACAAGGAAGAAGACCAGGGGAACTCTCAACCCCAGCCAGAGATAACCAACCAGCTACCACTCAAACCAATCACATTCTGTTGGTTGGTAGCACCACCCAATCTTATGATCATCCCTTGCACAAATAGTGTGATGGGGACACCACACTTTGTCAAACTTACCTAAGAGACTAGCTCTTCCTCTGGGTGTCTCTTTACCATATGCATAGTGAACTGCCACTTTAATTTGCCATAGTCCAACAGCCCTTCTTATATGATTCTTTCAAGCTTGGAGTTATGCCATCTAATGCCATTGAACACTAGATCATTCCTCTATATCCAAATGCACCACAACACAACACCCCAGAGTAGAGATCACAAATAACTAAAGTTCTTTAAGTTGTTGGGCAGCCTTTTGTTGGTCAGACATTGCTCTAGGCTGAGAGGTTCATGGGTGTATTTCATGTGAGGCAATGTTTTTGACCAATACATGATTGTGAAAGCCATCTCCTATGCCTTTCTTGCCCTTGGGAATAGCCAAAATTTGTGCACAAATGTCTGGGGTGTCACTGGGACACAAGAGGGATAATCCACCACAATGTTTTGGTTGGTTGTCACACTCCATGCATGCATTAACTGCTAAAGCTTGGTGCCACGACACCCAAAGGAAACCAGCGTCTTTCTTAGCTCTACACTTCACCCAGATGTCCATCCATCTCAGTTGGAAGTTTGGTGGGGGCTCCGACTTCCACATGTCAAATACATTAAGTAGAAGCTTACCCCGGCCTTTAGCATTTGTCTCTCTTGTTTTGTTATGTATTTCAACATCTTTTCTTTTTCATTCCACTTCCAAAGCCCTGGGTCAAATTTTAAGCCATTAAAAGCTCCATAGAATATCTTAGCTTCCCTCCCCCTTGACCTTAATATGGTGCACGACCATACTCTTTTCAACATACCTTGAGTGCCTCCAACCATATAGGCCTAGACATCTTTAGGTAGAACCATTGTTTTTTTTTGTTGTTCTATGTGTTCTAATTTGGGCATGAAGCTACTTGTAATTCAAAAGATAGTAGCTGGTTCCTCTTTTTGAATTTTTATAAACACCTACCTAATCTCCATTTTCTGTCATTTGGTTTGGGTCAGTAAGCTCATCCTTCCATACCTTTGGGATGCTCTTAATTATCTGTTGCCATATGCATTTTTCACTCTCAACCAGCTTGAATTTGTTTTTGATTGTCTCCCAAGGACAAAAACCTTTTTTTTAAAAATTCCATATGTCCCCAACTATCCATAGCCCAACCTTGCGTAGTTCTTGGGCTCTATGTATGGATATCCCAAAATCCTCGCCTTTAAAGGAAGACCCCCACCATAGCTTAACTCTTTGAATCCAATCAACTACCCAAGGGGGGGCTAAATTGAACTTCTCTACCATGTATTTCCAAGTTTTCATTATTTGCCCCCAGAACTTGCAACCAGGAGTAGAGACTTGCCCCTTAACCATGGCCCAATTTAAATCCAGTGTCCATCTATTGTGCCAAGAAGGGTTGCTTTGTGCAAGTTTGAACCTCAGCAAAATCCTCAGGTTGGAGTCACCAAGTTCTAATGGCATAAAAATCCATTTACACGATAAGTCTAATAAATCAGCTTCAAGATCAATCAAACCTAGTACCGCCACTGCTTTGCATGCACAACAGTCTGTCCAGTTTACCCTAGCTCTCTGCCTCTGCCACTCAAAGTTCCTAAGCGTGGTTTTGCATCTTTTCACAACCTTTTTTGAGCTTTCCCAAACATTAATAAAAAAACCAAAGGGTGGAATCCAAAATAGAATTGACAACAACTGTTTTTCGAGCCAACGGTAGGTGTAGAAAGCCCCAATACCTTAGCTTCTTGCCTAATTTTTTAATAAAAAATTCATCCATTTCTTTCACATCTACATTGAGTCCAAATGGAACCCCTCAAAACTTAGATGGGTCTCCATCATTTGCCCACCTCCAATTAAAGCTTTTGATCCATTCTGGTTTTTTCTTAAGTTTTTTTTGTAACTCCGATAGGCCACTGATTTTTCCCAGTTGATTTCTAGACTAACAAGTTAACCACATTCCAAATATTACTCTCATCTCCACGGACTAATATGGTAGTGTCATTTGCCCATTGAAAAATGGTTTACTACTTAGAATTGCCATGTAAAGCAATGCCCTTGATATCCCCTAATCTCTACAATCTCTACAGCTAAGTACTTCATCAACAAGGATGAAAAGATAAGATGCCAATGGGCATCCTTGTCTAACTCCCCTTTTGATCTTGAAAGCCTTGGTGATGCTACCATTAATGCAAATAATAGCCTCTGCATTTTTTAACAACAACTTCACCATATTGATGAGTTCATTGGCCATGCCCATCTTTTCCATTGCCAAAGACATGAAATCCCACCCCACCTTAACATAGGCTTTGGCAAAGTCTAACTTGAGGAACACTAAAAATTGATCAGATTGTTTAGCCCAGTCAAAACAGACATTGTCCAAAATGTAACAGAAAGGGAGGAAGGTAATTTGGTTAGTGTTTTACCACCTCTGTCAAAGTAGGTTGGAGTTTTAGCTGCAACACCTTTGCAAATATTTTGTAAGCCACATTTAGGAGAATGATTGGCCTCCAATTGCCATGATTCTCTTTTTCCTTAGCTTTGAATAGCAGCTGATCAATCCTTTATTAATGGGTTACTGACCCCTTTAGGCAAAACACCTCCTTTTACTATTGCACTAATCATCTTGAAGAAGTCCTCCCCAATCATTCATATCCCAGAAATATGTGTAAAATTCAACTACAACTCCATCTAGTCCAGGGGATTTACCCTTTGCCATAGAGTTAATTTGCTGCTATTTGGAACTCCTTTATGGAGATTGGCATTGCCAACTTGGCATTCATCTCTAATGTAAAACCCTTTTGGCAGAAGACTCTTCAAACCCTTAATTCTGCATGTTTAGGAGTCACTTGTGCCCCATAGAACCAGTTGTAAAAGCTACAACAGACTTTCTCTAATTCCTTTTTTTTATTGGCCAACCCGCCTTCATTATCTTTTAAAGCCAAGATCCACAATTTACTAGGTTTTGTTTTTACTATTAGAAAAAACCTCCTTAGAGCTGGTGTGCCCTTTATCCACCCATCTAATCTCAGCCTTGATTTTTTGCCCTATTGCCTTCACTTCCTCATCTCTTGCACCTTTTTCCTAAGACACCTTGCGCCCTATTGCAACTCCCCATCTTTCGTTAGGTTTTAGAGCTCCCCTTGTGCGATTTCAAGTTGGCTTCTCGGTTCCCTCTCCTTTTTCCTAACATCGTCCACCTTTTTTTTGCAAAACTTTTTGTAGAACTTAATCATTTTTTTCATTTTCTTAATCATTTTGAAAAGATGGAGCTTTTTTAAGTTGTGCATACCAAATGTCTTGTATTTGACACTAAGCTTCTTCAAAATGGCCCACGTTCATTTTCTAATATGAGTTTCTTGGAGGGGACTTTCACAGTTTTCAACACATAGGAATGGGGTGATGGTCAGATTTAACCCTTTCCCCCCTTACTACATAGTATGTGATCCTGCTTAATAGCTTTTCTTTAAAGCATTTCAACACATAGGCCCTATCCAGCCTAGCCATAATCCTCCCTTCTTTGTTTCTTAGATTGTCCCAAGAAATTTAAGGCTTTCAATAGACCTGTCGAGTTCATGAACATTTAGTGCACACTTTAAGCTCTCCCATGAGAGCTTTTCCCTATCTGAAATGTTGTGTTCTCCAAAACAAAAGATGGGTCTGGGCTCTTGTGCATCTCTTCACAATTTTCACTCTCTTTGTGGCTATGAGTGTGGACATGGAATTTTTGCAATGGAGCTCATTTCTTCTGAGTTTTCTATCTCATGTCTCCGTTAGCGATGGCGATTGGGACTATGTAGGGGAGTTTAAAGTAGCGCTGGGAATTTGGAAGCAACTTGCACTTGCTTCTAAATTTTTCTTGTGAAAGTTCCAACACTTTTGAGCAGAATCAAAATGTAGTGAAAATTTTTTACGCAAAATAAGTTTTATGTGTTTCCCAAGCTTCATAGAGCTTGGAAGTTTCAATTCCCTAATTATCATGCTCATTGCCTCATCAATTATGACAATCTTTGAATGCATAGGAAAATTGGTTCAATAACAATGCTTCGTTAATAAAATTGCACCCAACACCAAAAACCTTTACCAAGCAAGCTATTGTTGACATAGATTCTTGTGAGAATACATTGCGAAGCTTCAAGAAGGTTGAAATTTCAGTAGGCTTTTCATCAAGGATGCTCAATGTCCACATTGCATACCCAGGGTAGTACTTCAAAAATTGGGGAGCGATGAAAAATTTCACGACATAATTCGGAAAGCTCTCAGGAGCACATAAAAGAAGCTCTACACTATTTTAAAAGCTCACATTATTTCCATAGTTTTTTTCTTGTGCAGATTCTAGTGAGAACACACTCATAAAGTTGTCGGACTCCTGAAGTTTCTCAACAAGGTGAACTACAAGAGAATTCCATGTTGAGGGGTACATCTTGAACCATATTGGGCGTTTTGGAAACAAACGTTAAACAATTCCAAAAGCTCATGGGTTTTGGCAAAACGTGAGGAAAAGGAACTACACTTTTCAATGACAAGCATTGTTTGCATCACCAAACACTGTTTGCATCACAAGGAAGCTTGCACATGAGTGGTTTGGCACAGAGGAATTATGTGAGATTCCAAGGGTGTTGGAAGGTGCATTACATTATTTCAGAAATGTGTAGTGCTCTGGAAGGAACACAAAGGAAGTGCTACGCAACCCATGAATGCTCACAAGCATCATAAAACATTCAAAAGAAGCACTACATTTTGGTTTTTTTTCTTACCTTTCGTTTTCCATGTTCTTGTTAACTTTTTCTGTGTTAACGATGGTCAAATTGCTTTTGGAAGGAACAAGTTCAACATATTCCTTGGATCATTTGTTCAAAACATGTTGATAAAATGCAATATCATAAACAGAAGGTTCAAGTTGAGGAAGATTTAAGACTTACAACAAGCCTAAAGCTTACTAGAAACAAGTTTTAGGAACATTTGTCTTGTAAAATTTAGTAAAATTTGCATGAAATTCATAGGAAATGAAGTTTGCGAATGTGACATGTGGCCACTTCTTGGTGTTTTTCCAAAGGCGGGGCTCAACAAGCCACATAATTTTGACAAAGCTCAAGAGATTTGGTGCTTTCGAAAACTTAGATTGCATTCATCCAAGTTTTCATCCATACAAGGTCTATGGATGTAAACGTTCATTCCCATCAGGCAAATAGACCAAGCTTATTAAGAATCCCCAAAAGCTTAAAGACATGTGCAGGCACATTCTTATACCATGTTATGACACTCGGAGCTTTGATATAGCAACTAGGCATGGAAAATCACAAGTTTATGCTCTTGGAAGAGCTTCTTAACTAAAGAAGGATGAACTTGCTACTTTTAGGCATTTGGATAATGTGCTAAAGGAGGTTCGTTCACAAGGACCACATCTGCTAAGCAAGGAGAAATTTTTAGATGCAAAGGACATGTTATTGGAAGGAGATTCAGATTCAAGGGCATTCCTTATCCATTCCATACTTGCCACTAACAAGAGGGAAGCTTTAAAACTCAAAGCACAAGAAGCCTCAAAAAAGATAGGTAGTTACTCAAAGTAGGACATCACAAATTTATAGGTTTCATGGGTTCGTTCCAAATCCATGCGAAAACAAAACAAAAATGGTGATAGGAAGATTAATGGGGAGAAGATTAAACTTCAAAAAACTCAAGGATTGCCTTAAACTTCATCTACATTAGTCCCTTCATTCAATTAAACTTTTAACTAAAGGTTTTTTTGAAATGGTCTTCTTAGAGGAGGAAGACATCATTAAAGCCAGAACTATGGCGACTGTGGAATGGGAAGGCCTATCAATGAATTTTTTAAAATGGCATCCCCAATTTCAAGTAGGCGCAAAGAAAGCCAAACCATCCATGGCTTATGTAGTAAAGGTGCAATTCTCAAATTTAAACTCTCGTTTTTGTAACGATCAAGATTTACAATCCATCATAAGCTTTATTGGAGAGGTCCTACACATGGAAGCCCAGGAATCGTACATCAAACATCTTATCGACTTTTTAGTTACGATGGAAGTGCATGACATTAAAAGGTTTGCTAAAAGCATTTTGATACCCTCCCTAGATCCCAATGGCCTGGTTGGGACCATGACCTCACAACCCATGTATTCAAGGCTTCTTAACCAATGTAAAATGTGTAGATACTTTGGCCACTTTGCGAGGATGTGTGGAGTATTTAGACCCCCGATAGGGGTGCGTTGAGCAAATAAGGATTCGTCCCAAGAGCTCAAAGGCCTAGACAAGGGTAAGGCACCTAATCAAAATAGGAACACTAAGGAGGTCCTCAAAGCTTCCTAGATAAACAAAGTTTTCATTCACATTGCCTAAAACAAACCAGGAGGATAACAACAAGTCACAAGCCAAAGCCAAAACTCCAAACCCATCGTGGAGTCAAATTTTCATGAGGCCCAAGGGAAGGTAGTAATCCCAACCCTTAACAAACCAAAGTAGGAGAAGGTCCCCCAAATTAGTGAGATAGTTTTGACAAAAAAAAAAGGCCGTCATATTACTTTCTTTGACAATGAAGAAGATAAATCAATGACCATATGCAAGTTGTCACCAAATGCGCCAACAATCTCCTTGCTTTGAGAATCTTCTTGGGTTCTCAATCAACATGCTCCTTTAGTCAAAGTATGTTTTTAAAATTTTTGTGGTTTATTTTTTCAAGGGTGCAAAATGAATTTTTTTTTAAGTTTAAATTTATTTTCAAACTTTTGTAAGCAATGCTCACAAAAATGAACATTGTGCTCAAATTTTCAATTTTTTTTGTTTTTGTCAAGTTGTGTGCATGTTGACCTTTATTTGTAATTATTTCAAATTTGAAGAAAGCACAAACATTTCTTGGTTATGTTTTCATTTCTTTTCCTTTGGTGGCTAGTGTCAATGATTTGGTTCTCATTCATAACTCTCATTGTCAGAACCCAAATTTTCAACCCATACAACTAATTTAGGGTTTGGTGTGAGTTGTAGTGTTGCATTATATGTTGGACATGATATGCAAGTTTGTAATTTTAGGGGAACTTGATGCATGTTGACTAATATGGAGTTAAATGATTTTGTGTATCAAATTACATTATGGATGAAACAAAAGCTAATGACATTGGGCTCACAATTGAACAAGGTGATGCCACAACCTTAAAGGTGTGACAAATTGCCAAGAGTCTAAAAGAGATTCAAATTGCAAAAGAACTAATGGCATGGAGTACTTTGTACATCTCTCTTGAAAAAATTTAAGGCTTTTGGGTGTTCACAGTTGATCAAATTTTGTTTGGGCTTTTTTTGTTTTCCAAGATCAAAACTTTGAAGTTGATGTGCAAAATATGCAAGGTATGAGGTGTGTGATGTGTCGTAATAACTTCTCATTACTTGAACCCTCACAAAATGTAAAAACACCATAAGATTCAAGAAAGGTTTATTGCAATATAACCCCACCCATGGAAGCACTTCCATGAAAAGCCCACTTGTTGAATGAATACCTTAATAAATTTATCAAGTACAAATTCAGATCAAGGTATGCAAATCAAGGTGGTGATGGTGGAAGAAAAAGGGGTAAAAAGGCATGCAAGAAGAGAAAGCTTGTCCACCCATCAAGTATTAATTATTTTTTTGGTGGTAAGGGAGGTTACCAAAAAAAGCCTTTTCAACTGAAGTTCATGCAAGACCTTGTGTGTTTCATTGCAAAAAGCTACAAGGCATTGTCAAGTGTGGAATCACCTTGGCTTTGGAAATTGATGATGTAGTGGGATCCTACAATTTATTTTCTTTCCCACAAGCAACTAGTGACATATCACATTCCCAAATTGCTTACAAAAACCATGGAAACATATGGTTTGCTTGCATTAGGCAATTGTGAGACTAATGTCACGACCATCACCTTCAATCTTTAGATGTCTAGGATTGGTTTTGATACATTTGCATTGGTTGTGAATTTCATTGATGAACATCGTGTGCCAAAACGTATAATTGTTGGCTTGTTTAAGGCACAACTAACATAGTGGGGCAACCCTAATAAAACTTGTGAAGCCCTTACTTATTGAATTCCAATTGATGGATAAGGTGATACCCAATGTCAAAGATGAGAGCTTTAACCTCAACAACTTAACGACAACATTGTCATCAATAATTACATGCGCCCCTTTGCAACTTGAACAACCTTTTGCAAGTTTTTGTTTTGGCCATGAAATGGCAAAAACATGCCAATATGCCACAAATGACAAAAAATATTATGTTGGTTTGGAGGTGTCACTAAAAAAATGTTTAGTCTATTTTGCAAAAGACCATTACTTTGATTAAGATGTTCAACAAAGGTAAAGAAGAGTGGGACAAAGCATGCATAGTGGTAGGGCTTTCCACTCAAAAGCTCAAAACCCTTGTGAAAACCCAATTTGCAAGAAAAGTTGTCTTCTTCAAGTAAACGTTGGAATATTCCAACAACATAAACATTCGATATATGAAATAGTTTCTTCATTTGCAAGCTAGGGTGCCATCTAGATTGACTTCAAACTTGAGGTTATAAGTTGCAAAGCATACATGTAGTTTGGTTTTGTACTTTCTCTTCAAGACCTTATGATTTAGGCTTTAGATAAAAAATTTAAAGACCTTCTAATTCAATTGTTGTGGCATTTCAAGCTACAGATTTAAATTGACTACAAAGTGTAATTTTTGTGGCATTCAAGTTGAGTGCATTGTGCATTTGAGAATGGGAATTGAATACAAGGACGGACCTCCCAATTTCATGTCATGTGTGCATTTGCGAACTATTTATGTGTAAAACTGACTCCATAGGTTTTGGCATTTCAATATCAAAATTTCAAAGACTAGTAGGCAATACCAGACCATTGCAATACCAAGCAGTTGCTCATATACCCCCAATATCAATGAAAAAATTCAAAATTCAAATATCATATTGATACCAGATATCAATACAAACACTGGTAAAAACCCTGAACTTTTTTGGGTTGCTTCTAAACATGGTAAAAAACTGTCCAAAGAGCAAAATCAGGGTTTCTGAGCCAAATTTAACATGTCCTTAGTTTAGTGAATTTAATTAATCATTATTGTTTTTGCAAAGTTTCAACCTCAAAAATGAAAAAGGAATATTCAAATTCCCTGTTCGAAAAAACATTTAGCCAAGTGTTTGCAAGGAAAAAAATTCAAGATAGGGCGAAAAAAAAAATTCACAAGATTTCAAAACAGTTTGTAGATTTAGAGTCATTTTTCAGCAATTTCTACAGTTTCAAAGAAATCTCTCAAAACTTGTTGTCAATTAATGCTATAAACCTTGTTTTGGCAGTGATCACAAATGATGCTAACCAGACACCACTGGACATGATCTCTGGAGGGAACCTTGATAAGGGCAAAAAGCCTGGACTTGTGTGCAGTTTTGCAATGTATGCGTGAGAGGTGGTCTTTTTTATTTGGGGAATATGATGGAGGGAAGTCAGAGAAACACAGGCGGTCATCAATTGTGTGATTATAAAGTAATCAAATTTAAGGAACAACAATCATTTATCCGATGTACTGATGTAATAATCCTAATAACACTTGTAATCAAGTAAACAATATAAGAGTAATCGGCCACGGTGAACCAGCACCCACCAGCGCACCATCCACTGGATGCTCATTATTATTACTACTCAGTTGTGGATGAACCTCAACTGAGTTAATATTTGGTTTCACCTTGGTAACCAATTCTGTAAAAAAAATAGATCTCATATATAGATAGGTAGGTAGGTAGGAAAATAGGTAATTAATAGGTCAGTAGATGGTTTATACATAAGTAAAGGCTTTTTTACTACCTAGCTGCTGACAACCTGCTTGTGGGTTGTTAGTAGGTAGGTAGAAAAAAAAGAGCAGCTGAGCTAACCACCATGGTTAGCTAGGGAACTGGAACCCAACAGAAAACTGTTTCCTGACCACTTACCATTCATCCTTCATGGTGCGCTGGTGTGTGCTGGTTCACTGTGGCTAGACTCTAGAGTAATGGGGTGTGAAGCTTCAAACTGTCCTAACATCATTTCTGATGGTGTAGATGAAGGGCAGTGCTATTTTGGTGAATTTTGCATGTAACCAAAGTGGTAATAATCCATAAGAAAATTTAGTCAATTTTGGCTCTAAACATGATATGAAAGTGAAAAAATTATGCATACTTTTATATTTTTCACTACATAATAGAATCAATATAAGAAGTGATTACTACTACTATTACTGTTTGGAATTTTCATGATTGAAAACCCCTAAAACAAATTCATTCACAATTTCAAATTTTGATTTTGGTTTTCTGTTCACTAGTACAAAAAGGGTGAAGGGATTCATATATCAATGCTAAACAAAACATAGATGTAAGTTATGTTATAAATTAATTTGGAAAGTGTGCAAAGGGTGTGACTCATGACACGGGGATTTAGAGAGAATAGATGTAGGTAATAGAAATGACACAATAAAGTTATCCCCAAGCTCAACCTGCTTTTGGGCACTACTTTGACCCTGTAATCCCTGTTTCATCCTCAATTGAGTGAGTGAAACTTTGGTACCATTTAGTGAGACTGGGTATAAGTTCACAAGATTTCATTCCCAACATTCCCAACATGCAGGCCGGTCTCAGCTGCTGCATGGGCCTAAGACCCTCGGGCTTTACCCTACACATATGACCTGCTGGGGTGTACATCGAATGGAAACAAATATGGCATGTTGTGAAGTGGAACTTGGTGATAGAAAGTATTTCAACTATATTTCTCATCACTGGCTTAAAATCCATCCTCCTATTAAGAGAATTAGGTTTTTTTATACCCAATCCAAACAATGCATAAAATCCATCCACCTGTTAAGAGAATTAGGTTTTTTTATACCCAATCCAAACAATTCCTATCAATGTAGTTTGGAAAGGTGTATTTACTGGTTAGCTGCCAAGCACAAAAGAGTGGACAGATTCTGTCAACAAAATACAACTTAAAACTAGTTACAATTGTTGCATCCAGACTACTTCATCTTTACTTGCAAAAAATGGATGTTTGAGTCCTAATACTTAACACACCCTCTGAAGCTTCTAAGTGAGATGACAACATTGCTCACCGCTGAAATGCTATCTCACGAAAGAAACTGGAGTTTGTACTTGCAGAAGATCTGCAAATCCTGGATCACCATTCCATAGGGGTGGGCTGAACATTGTTCATGGTGATTGCGATCAACAATAGAACATTACCTTTTTCACATTGTCCTTCAATGCTGGAAGGGACCGCACAGATCCATCCCCTCCCATACGGTTCATGCCAGTGAGGACACTTCTGCCACCAGCTCCAAATCCACCTGTCATTGACCCACTATCTGATGCCTCTGGATCCATGTAGCACCTTGCCCTGAACGCAGCTAAGTGTGCATAGTAGGCAGGAGGAACTGCACAAACATGAAATTCATATTACTATCTTGTATGCACAAAGGCTACCAACCACCTTGCAAGACATAAACAGATGGATGGCAACAGAGGTGCCTACCAATTGAGACTGATCGGGTGCACCGCGCATACCTTGAAATGGCCAAGACACAGGGTCAGCAAACATGAGGGATCAATGTCACTGCAACATGCTTAATTCAGGCAACACAGGAATTGCTAGTTGCTCAACAACACGATTCAATTGCAAATTCAAAACCAAATTTCACTGAAGAGTCCCAAAGGAAGCATACGTGTAACAAAGATTGTTTGTCAATGATTGTAAACCATCTGCAGAAAATTTGTTTTCATCCCAAAGCACATGATAGTGGGCAGGTCGGCTTGTTCCCTGCATTATGGCCCCACCCACCCACATTAACCAGATCAGATTTACCAGGACTCTACTTCTATCAACTGCTTGATCTAGGGCAAATTGAATCTGGCCTTAACTTCCATCAATCCCTAACAGTACAGCAGATTATCTGCCTAATCTAATCACTGTATCACTGCCATGCATTGTATTAGTTACAAATCTCGACTCTGATGGTTAATACTGAACAGCATAATGTCCAGGTGATAAGACAAGAACATGAAACCCCAAAAGACATATGTTTACATAATCCAAACATGCCATTTGACAAATGGTGATTATAACCTGAATCCCTGCATGACTGCACAGATAGAAATCAAATTCTGTGGGGTGGCAAATTTTGGAGTCCACAACCGTGCCTGGAGGATGCCACAGTGAAACATGCACCCACAGGGAAAAATCAAAACCAAGTCCAGGAGTGTAAAGACAGCAATTAAAACTCCAATTCTTCATTGCTGTTCCAGTTCCAAGTCACTATTTCTTTCAAATCAAAATGCTCTGATGACATCCAGCAGAATCATGCCAAGGCAAACGCCAGAAGACTAACCTGGGAGAATGTTACCACTCCGATCAATGCTACGGCTGTCATTGTGATTGCAGGCAAAGAGGCGAGTATGATGACGTTTTTGTACCACCACAAAAGTGACAGGTGGCTGATAATCTGGCTCAAGTGAGGCACAAGCCTTGCGAATAGCATCCAGCTCATAAAGCAGGACCTGGTAAAATTGCCCCTCACTCACTCCATCCCTGCACAATCAAAACAATCAGTACTTGCTTGGCACTACGGTATCTACCAGGCAAAAAAAATTGCCTTGCACCTGCTGGAGAGCAGAGTCTTGAATTCAAAAACACTCACTTGCCACAACAATGAAATTTTATTGTGGCATGCATACCACCAAACCAGCCAAGTCATCTGCTTGAAATATCACTGGCACTCTGGATTTCAATAAAACAATACATGTACACTGCTTTATGGCATCTTGAAATGTTTAAACATGAGACAAACCTGTAAAAGATGATGCGCAAAGGCTTTTGACCTGTTGCTCTTCGGAAAGATATCAAGAGCTCCCTGTAGAAAATAGTGAGGCCATTTATGAATAATCTTAAACATGTTCTCAACAGCCATTCCACAAGAAATTACAGCTCAGTCTGTTGCAGAGTTCAATGAGGCTACAAGACACTGCCATAACTGACAGAAACAAGTTGTACTGCAAACCATGCTTATTAAACCTTATGTTGCAGGTACACACAGAATCCACCAAATACTTTGATGCAATACACAGGAGCCAAGTGTACCTGATCATGCCTCCAGTACAAAGACCTTTCTGGGGATCAACCCAAGTTTCAAAGAGATCTTGGATCAACTCTTGCCGATGTGCTTGAGCACACACCAGGCCAGCATATTTAGTGACTTCTGGCCAATCTTGTGAAGCTACCACCTATCCCATTGAAGATAGATTGACAGTTCAGATCAGGATACACACAGCCAATGATGGTGTTATGCATATGTTGCTTGAAAGAGCAACACTGTACCACCATAGCAATGACTCAAAGCAATTGTAAAGAGACAACTAAGAACAACAGATTTGAGAATTGACTTGGCAACTCACTGCTGCAATAGAAGGACTTGAATCCTCTCCAGGATGTGGATGGGTGACATCAGCACCAAAGATAATGGTGGGAATGTCGCTCACTAGTGGGATTCGTCGTGTGAGTGCATCAACTAGGACTGTGTTCCGACCTCCAACCTGGTCAGAAGTCAAAACAGGGCAAGCACTGCATAATTCAGACAGAGCAGGATATTCACTACAATCTGGGTCAATAACTTTTGTCTGCTTCCACCATGAATGCTTATTCGTGACCATATGAAGCGTAAGGAAAAGTGAGTACCAACCTTAACATTGATCTTCAAGGCAACATTGGCCAAATACTGCTTGCTCATTTTAAACACATGCTTGGTCAAGCAACATTGTGAGACTACTCCAATATTTGTTTCACACTGCTTTTTCAGATCACCTACACAACAGAGTCCGGTCAGTCATTTGATATTGGCAAAACAGTTCTGCATCCGCATCAAAACCAGACACCAGACACTGACATACCATACAAAGGTCCATTGTTGTCTGGAAGGATGGCTATAAGGAGGTCTAAGCCCTTTCCCTCAGTCCTTTGTTTCACTTCCTCACAAAGTTGCAAAAGAGCACGATCTGAGTGCTCTGGACGTGCACTTCGAACAGGAACAAATGGTTCACTCTGAAAATCCTGCAGTACAACAAGGTCCAACATAAAGCCACGACTTGCCTTAGAACTTTCACATGCAGTTTGCCCTGATGCAGAAGTAACAAAAGAAATCATACTGGACACCAGAAATCAACAGGCATCAAGCTTGCAAAAGAAGGATGCATGGACACAGACTTGATATCTTTAAAAAGAAGAAAGGATAGAGGCTTTCAATATCTTGTAGTACCATTCCAGATGTTTGGCACATCTGAGCCAGCTCAGCACAAAAGTTACGTGCATAATTCTCTTGCACACTTCTTGAAAAGTTGAGACATGCCCAGTGGTTGACAACCCCTCCGTTAACCATTTTCTGCCCAGCCAGTTGCACTGATCAATGATCCAGCAAAGAATTTTTCGGGTAATAGTGCTCTATTCTATCATGTCTGTTGGCACAATCTTACTTATCTGGAAGGCAAGTATTGAGCTGTGGCCACTCTCTGAAAACACTCTTTCAGATCCATGTCTACCAATCTAAGGAAATATCAACAGGATTCACAAAGAAGAGACATGGCTGAAGTGCACAACAAGGTTTCCATCAGCCACTTATAAATGCTTCAAACTTTGGATCCTATTCACCTAATACTCAACTAGATGAGTTGCAACATGAAGTTGGACTAAAGTAAGATTGTTAGGGAAAAGGAGAAAATACAGGAGTCTGCCCTAAAAGTATTCCTGAAAGACATGCTACAGTTTATTCAGAATCTACATCTAATACTTATGGCATTAAATACAAGCCCTGTCATAGATGATAGCATACCTTATGCATCATATTCCACTGACCAACATGTGGTAGACACTCTTTCTCCCTGCCAGTATCATGGTACTTGAGCTACACATCCATACAAACCTCCTGAGGTCAAGAAAAAACTAGTGAAGCTATCACCAGACTAGGAACTAAATCTTGAAATACAAAATTGAGAGATACAGCATAGAACCACCTTGATGCTTAGAACATACCCGAGGAGCTGGCAAAACACGAGCCTCCACCTGTGCTAGCTGGGCACTGATGTGAATCCCAAATTCCTGTGCATATGGATCCTGATGGTATGCATTGTGGCGAACTGTCTGCAACTCACTCAACCAAGAACCACATTTTCTGATCTTTTAGGGACCAGACCAAATATGCCTCATATAGTCAGAATACAAGTCACAACAACAGAGGGTGAGTTACCCATCATTTGGGCAAGGCAGAAACATGCACCAAAAAAGTTCATGCCAATTCCAAGTTTCTGCAGGGCCTCAATCAGACCTGGAGGATGTCCTCTTCACGTTCCTTTGGGCGCTGGCATGTGACTTTCAGGAGAGCTGTGATCTGCCTTTCATTCAATCTTTTTGAGTACCTCTGACCTTCTACAATCTTGCACACCTCCATAGGGAGATAGTTGGGTCGCTGCTGACTGCCAACTTGAAGGCATGGCAACAGAGGATGTCGGATGATGTACCCATACATTTCTCGAAAGTAATCAGTTACAGACTTCAGAGAACCCTCTTCGTCAACAGGGAATCTGGATAGAACAGCAATGTCAATCAAACTGTGACCTCCACGAAAACAAAAATCCAAGCCATGCAAACTCAGCAACTAAAGTACCCAACTATGCTACCTGAAAACACAACACGAAAGGACAAAAGAACCATGTGAAAGAAAGCACAAGAGTGAGCTTTTCAGAGCTGCTTACTGGAGATCTTTTGTGGCCTGATTGGTGAGCCCAGAAACACGGTACTTGCGCCGGATACTTCCACGGTGAGTAACCTCAACCTTTATGCCCTTCAAAGCCTTCTTGATCTATCAAACAAGACAATGTTGGCATATAGATCAAGATCTAAAAGCCAGGTGAAAACAACAGGCACCTAGTCTACAAAAATCTACTTGACAGGAGATGGCAGCTATTACAGATAAAGTATGTATGACATTTTACGTCTCACATTTTGACCCTTGAACTGAATCCAGGTGTTAATGCAAAGCACAATGGGAGGACTAACAAACAACACAGACTTGATGGTCACACCTTTAGAAGATCAGAATTGGTCAAGCCTCTTGACAAGTCCTTATTTAACAGATCATGGATAAACTCCATCACAGTTTTTGGCTCAATGAAAGCTGTTGACGACATGTCTGCAACAAAACAATGCAAGATTTGATGGGGTCTGCTATCCATTACTCACCATAATACCAAAAGCAATTCCAGATGCAAAAAATGTGCACAAAGCACAGATCTCCAGAAAATGACTCATGAATGCAACAAAAGAATGAGTTGCCCCAAGTGAAACATTTGGCATATAACATGCCACAAGCTGCTGACACACATGTTTGGGATCAGTCTTGTCACCCAGAGCACTCAAACTGAATGAAGGAAAACATCCACCTTGTCCATATCACTTATAACAACTTGGTTGAAGACACAGAATCATGTTTCCAGACAATGACAAGTGGTGCTCTCACCAATGTTTAGAGAAAGCCCCATCTGAGTTGGTCGTATACTTTGATAGAATCCTCGCCAGCTCTCTAATCCTTCTCCCAGTGTTTTTCTTGTACCAAGGTTTGGTGAATAAAAGGACCGTCCAACAGGTGAATATCTGAAGAACAAAAAGTTCAAACTCAGCAAGAAAATGTCCTTTGTCTCCAACTGAAGTTGTTGAACTGTGCAAAACAGATTAGAGAAAATGTGTGTTCTGTCCCAGCACAATGAGAGATGCAAATATGACTCACTATCAGGCAGATTCAGACCTGTTGGAACTGCAAAGGAACAAAAGAAAACACAGGAGTACTTACCGATGGGTTGGAAGTTCCCTCAAAACAATATCTAGAACCTGTAGAGCTTCTTGTGGGGCATCTGCTTGGCAGCCAGCCAAGAATTGGCCTAGGTGATGCAAATCTGCACGTGCTGCAAACTTGATGACCACCTTGAATGATCGTTCCTTTCTGCATTCATTAAACTACTAGGTCAGATATATCTTCCTTGGTCAAGGATAGTTCTACTGAACCTAACAGACTTCAATGTAGCACAGCTCCAATAGTGCAGTGGGTGCTTGGAGTTTCAATCATATTCCCTGCCAATGGGCATCCATGAAAGCTTGGACATTCCAGATGCTGTGTAAAGATGCAGAGTGCATCCAGAGACTCTGTTAGAAAAACCCACTGAAGTGGAGCATTCCGTGATAGGAGTGAAGCACAGCACAAGTTCATATCTAAATCATACAGTGAACAACTTGGGTTTCACAGAAGCCTGTTCCCTAAAATGTGGTCTGTATTTCTAACAAGAATTTTAAGCCCACAAAAAACCAGAATCAGGCAGTCATCTACTGCAGAATTGAAGTAGAGTGTAAATTTCCTCTCTCAAATTTGTCACCTTGGAGTTGTGCTGCCATCATCCTGTTCTAGCAGACTAATCTGGAACTCCTTCAGTTGAAAGGGCAATGGTCCTGCAGTGTACAGACTTTTGCGACCATCGTATACAGGCAATCGTTGGCCCAAGGCAGACTCTCTGTGGAGTTTCACCAGCTGCTCCATAACTGCCCTGTTCACCCCACGAGAAGTGACCTCTGGGGTGATGGCAACCTGGGATCAGAAGAGAACATTCACAGTCTTATGAACACACCCCAGATGAGAAACAAACACCCAATCACCAAAACATATCCTCCTTTCTGTGACCTGGGAGAACAGAAATTTGACTCCAGCAAAAAGCCTTAGAGAGCATCTCATATGTTGATGTATCTGGAAATCAAAATAGCTTAACTGTTAGTTCATCTGGTTACATCTTGAGGCAGTGTCGATGGAATCCAGTTATGTCTAATACCAATCTTGCAGAATGCAAATAGATCCATATGAACTACAGCAGCACATGTTGAAAAACCCCTTGAAACAGGTACAGTCAAAAGCTCATGCATGGAGCACAACATAAAGATAAACTCACATCATACTGGTGGAGATCTTTGTCAGGAAGCTCAACAGAGAAGTGATTGGCCTTGACAATACACTTTTGACCCAACCGGCCCCTACCAGGCCTGAGGGGGAATCTCACTGCCTTGCTGGACACAGGCGGGGCTACGGATTGTGGTGAAGGAGGCCCTTGATCTTCTGGTGAGTGAGCTGCAAGAACTTGAGGTTTGTGGTGGAGTTGTATCTCTAGGCTACCAAATTGCTCGACAATGTTTTGGCCAGGAACAAACCCCCCGCCACCGCCGCCCACTGCTCCAGGACTCTGTACTGAAACGGCTGAAGAAGCAGCTGCATATTGCTCCATGGATGTGTGTGCCGGCATTTGCTGATGCGCTGCAAGAGTCTGCCCTTGAGCAGCTGCAGTACATTGCTGTACTGAATGGACAGGTAACAAGCGCTGCTGTGGCTGAAGTACTGGACGAGACAACAATGTAGGCAGCACTGCTGCTCCTTTGGGCACAACAACTTCGCCAGATTGCTGTCCAGCTCTCACCTTGCCGTATGCTTGTGCACCACCGGCTTCTCTATATTGTGCGCCTAGTGAACCCTGAGAAGCTCCAGTCGATGCAACAACTTGTTGTGGCATGTGTTGCGGAGCTTGGCTACGACCCCGACCTCGCCCTCTTCCCGCATCATGCCCACCACGGTCCCTGTCACCTCCTCGCCCAGGACCACCAGGTCCGCCATGTCCTCCTTTTCCGCCCACATTGCCTTGAGCTTGCCCCTGCGCAACGGAATGCCGTGCTGGTGCAACTGGTGGTGGTGGAGGCTGCTGCACTGCCGGCTGAACTACGACAACTACTGATGCGTCTTCCGGCGAAGAAGATCCCTCCCCTTGAGGAGGAAGCTCCTCACCAGCTTCCCGTGGCGTCTTCCGCCTCCGCGGCATGATAAGATGTTCACCTTCCCTCGGTGGACTTGCTGCAGGAAACAAAGCTGTAATCTTTTCGTTCTTTGCACAACAAGAAAACTACTCTTCCATTGACATGTAACACTTCATGTCAGACTTGCAGAAAACTTTGAGATCGACTGTAGTAAACGTTGGACGATCCACAAGGCAAATTATGAGACGAAGAACGTCAAACAACATTTGCTTCAGAAATCTTCGGAATTCTTCTTCCCTGGCTGCTCCTATTATCAACAAAACAAGAAGGAAGTACGTTTTGACAAGTAGTAAACAAACTGCTTGTCCATCTCAGAGTCTTTTTTTCTAGCTGCCTCGAAGTTCAACCGCACACGAAACTGCAACCAAAAATTTCACGAGAAGCAAAATGCAGAGACTCAAAGAAAACCCTTTTCAAGTGCACGCATACTTCAAAATGGCGATCTTCCCAAAATTATGTTATGACAAGTAGTGAACGTTTCCTTGTCCACCAGCTGAGAATCGTTAGTGTAGCTGCTTCTACCGTACACGATACTGCAACCCAAAATCTCGTCAGAAGCAAAAATGCAGACCAAAGAACTTGCTGATTCAAGTGTATATAACGATGGCGATGATGATGATGATAATGATGATCCATCCGCACAACAACAACAGCACTAAAAGGCCGCCGTCCGTCCGTCGCATGATAATTACTGAAACCCAAAACTCACTCAGTCAAGAAGTTTACAGCCGCTTCTGCTAGTACAAAAAACAAACGGGAAATTTATGAAAAAAAAAAAAAAAACATTCCGAGAGTCGAGACAGCCGCCAGCCGTCGTCCTCCTGAGTCCTCCACGAAATATAATATTATATAAAAAGCAAAAAAAGAACACAGAACGAGTAAAACTAAGAAGAAAACAACAAAACTCTACAGTGGGGTTATTTTATTTTATTTTAATTTTTTTCTCGCACATCGATCGATATTCCTTTGGACTTGCTCTTCTTCTTCCTCCTCAGAAAACTTTCCAGAAACCGAAAGAGTGACCTCTCTCTCTCTCTCTCTCTCTCTCTCTCCTTGAATAGCAGAACAGTAACAATGTTGACACAACGACAAAAAAGAACAAATCTGAACAAATCTTTTCACGAACCTGTAGAGGAAAAAAGGGAGGGGGGTAGGGGTCTCGTAAATTGAAAAAAATTCTTCTACATCTCCTCCTCCTCCTCGTCTTCAAACAGAATTTGTTGCAGAAGAAAAAAGAAGAAACAAAAACGAACGCCAAACAAACAAACAAACACCGAAACCCAAAACGCCAAGTTTTTGGCTTCTGAGGCAAAGTTGAGAAGACAACTGCAGCAGCAGCAGCATCATCAGCAACGATGGCGAGAGAGAGAGAATTTCAAACAACGACAACAACAACCGCAGTAGGTAGCAGCAGCAGCAGCAGGTAGGTCAGTCAGAGAGTAACGTGCACTAGCTCGTAGGTGAGTAAACAAGTTCAATGACTGTTTTTTTCCCCCCTTCCCCTTCACCTGATTTTTACTTCGCTTCTTGTGAAGTAAAATCAGGTAGGTAGGTACTAGGTACCTACCTACTTACCTTTCTCCTGGTTACCTTACCCAAAGCTCAGTTTCGTCATTCAATAAATCCTCAAAATTAGTGAAATGAAAATTTGTGAGAAATATGAAGTTGACATGTTGAAAATCATCATAATTATTATTATTGCGCTATACCTACCCTGAATAATTTCACTACTCATATCATAATAATATTATAGTAAATGATGGAAAATTACATATATATTTTCAAATTTTTAAAAATGAATTCTTTATTTTGAAAAATAATTTTTATTTGTTTTGCCAATGTGAAAACTGACCCTAGGCTACTACTAGGGTCTAACAATTAAAATCTCTTATTTTCCCTTTCGATAAAATTGTCTTGTTATGCTATTTTAGATTTCACTCCCTAATGCCAACATATGGTTATTTATTTATTTATTTATTTTCCTTTAAAATTCTAACGGAAGGACATATATCCCATGTTTTGAAGAAAACAATTTGTCGATAAGGTTATATATTAAAGTTATCCTTAAAATCATGTCACTTCTGGGCCTTTTTCTCACCCTCAAACCCCTCAAGTACCCCTAAAGTGTCAATATTACAAAAGGAAAAATTTTAATTGAAATTCAATATCAAGCATTGATCATTTTTATTTATTGCACATTATTCTTCAATTTTTTGCCTTTAGTTATAGTAGTAGTGAAATTGCACAAACTCAAGGTGAAACTAACTTTATTGCCAACAATTGAGGTAAAAGTAATTTCGCACAATAAAAATTTCAATTCTATAATGCAAACACAATGGTGAACATCCTCTCACAAATTTCAACTTAATTTATGACACTTTTACATGTGACCATCAAAACAATAGTCAATAGATAAAACTACATCAATGTCCTCCCCAAAAAAGGGGGGATTGAAATTTGGTGATTTTTTAATTTAAAATATATTTAATAAAGGCTTTTCACAAGGTATTTGAAGTAATTTTTTTGACAATGTTTTGCAAAAGACTTAAAAGTCTTGGGTGTGTTTTTAAGCTCCATGCATTTTGATAAGAAGGATGTGTGAGATTTTCAAGATGGAATTAACACTAATTCACAAAAATAAATTCAAAATCAAATCAATTTGCATAAATCAAATATGAAGATAATTAATACAAATTGACGTCAAAATGGTGTACAAATAAGTCTCAAATAACTCACATTTACGAGACACATCATAACCTTCATTTGAGTAAAGCATTATCATTTTTTTATAATTTATTTTATGATTGGCAATGAAAATTACATCATTAGAATGTCATTACTTTCAACTTTACAACCCAACCTTTTGTACCCTTCATTGAAATCTTTTCAACAATATATCACATGCTTCAATTAAAAATCATTTGATCATTATTTTTTAAGTTTAAATGGTAGTGAATCAAAATGCCAATTTGATTCCCAATAAATTTTTTTTATTATATAACTTATTTTTTAAATCAGCAAATGACAAATAAGAACTCACTTATAATATTTATTTTTCAAAACATTTTCAATAATTACAAAATAACCCAATTCATACAGAAGTTGTTTCATAAAACTTTGTCTCCAAAATTCATGACATTATTGGATTCCAACTCTTAACAAATGTGAGAATGGAATCCCAAACAGTCCCAAGTGAATTCTTGAGTAATTAAAAATCAATTTTTTGATATTTTATTCATCTCATTTTTACATTCCTTCATGATATTGTTGCAGGCCCAAAAGAAGGGTTGCAACAAAATTAATGTCACACTTCAGCAAACTTTAGTCAAATTTTTTTTGTTTCACACCTCATTTGAGGTCACTATTTTTTTTTAAAGAATGATTTAAATTTCATTTTGCAATATACCCAAAGTGCATGCATTTTCTTGAATTTTCTCCTTTTGCAAAAAAAATTGATAAGTTTTTAAAATTTTCCCTTCTAACAAATATGAATTTGCCAATGTTTGACAATTTCAAAAACTAATTCCAAATATGGATAATGGTTATTATGCATATGCAAAATCGGGTTATCCCATTGGCCTTTAGTGAACCAACACCTACACTAAAACTATGGAAAGACTCCCAAAACATTATTGTGTTTACTTTTAAACATCACAAATTTTCAACCTTAAGATTAAATTTGGGTCTCAACACCCAAATCTCATAATCCTTTGACCAAATTTTAGTGCTTGATATGTCCTATGCTATGATATATATTATTGCAATTTTCAATGTTTCTAATCATTTTTTCATTGACTTCTTGCTCCTCTTTCAAAAGGTAAGAAGCAATTACATATTCTAAAACCTTCAAACTTGCACTCAAAATGTTTTTTTGGGGGCAAATTTTCAATGTGTTGGCAATCATCCATATGAAGATTTGGCCAAATTTGGTTATAAGCAAGATATGAATGAAAAGTCATTAATCAATTTTTTTCTACTCAATATATATAAATCTAGCAATTTGAACTGAAATTTCTTTCACTTTTTGCTCTTGAAAATCTCCAAAAAAAAAATAATGATCATTTTTTCATTTCAACTTTTCTTTTGGCAAAATTTCACCAATAAAAAAAAGGCTACTAACAAAATGTATATGAATGATGAGTTGGACTCAAATGTATACATTGTGAGTTTGAGTCCAATTCTTCAAGTTTTTAAACATGTGATTCTAATTTTTCAAATTCAAGAACCTTTGAACCAAGTTGGAAACCAGGTTCCAACTCCATGTGGACAATAACTCTCCCCAAGGTTGAAGATTTTATAAATACTCAATTTTACAATTATTTCAAATTGAAAATTATAAAATACAAGTTTTTCAACAAATTAAAGCTGATCACTTACCTATAAAGTTCAACCTACTTATTGATTTTACTAAAATAAAAAAATAAAAAGTCCTTACCTTAAGCCACCAATTCTGAAAATAACTAGAAAGACAAATTTAAAATGAATCTATAAAAAGAAATTGTGTGTCTCAAAAGAAAAATCTTGACAAATAAAGATGAAGATCAAAAGAAATACCATACCCTAGGGTCAATTTCCACATTGACAAAACTAATAATTATTGCTTTTCAAAAAATGCATTCATTTTGAAATTTTTAAAATTATATATTTTTCCATCATCTATTAGAATATTGTGATATGAGTAGTGAAATTATTCAGAATGTAGCCTATGATAATTATGATGATTTTCAAAGTGTCAATTTCATATTTTCACAAAATTTCATTTCACTATTTTGAGGATTATTTAATGACAAAACTGACCTTAGGCTAAGGTAGCTTACCCTAAATGAAACAATACAAAGACAGAATCTCCTGATAACAACAAAAGATGTAACACAGACAAAATAATTATAAGATCTTTGTGTAAGGGGAGGTTTCCCTGTGTCATAACTCATTGTCTTTTAGTTAACTTTGACCATAAGGTTGAGAATGCAACCTTCATTTTCAATTATAAGCCAATTTGTTCACTTCGGTTCTATGTACTATAAGTTGTCTATAACCCAATAAATTATTCTTCTCATAAGACTTCAACCCAATTGAATTATTCATATCAAAATTTTAGAACCCAAATTGACCATTTATATGATAATTTTGCACTCTCTTTATTTTGGCTCAAACCACCAACAACACCATACAATGGGATCATTCATATCAAAATTTTAGAACCCAAATTGACCATTTATATGATAATTTTGCACTCTCTTTATTTTGGCTCAAACCACCAACAACACCGTACAATGGGGTCATTCATATCCATTTTTATGACTCAATTGTTGACTTCAAATTTTGCAACCAAATTTTTGTTGCCTTTTTTTCCTACAAACCCAATTTGTTTCAATTCAAAATTACAGGCCAAGTGTGATTTCATTCATGCAGGTTAGGTCAGAACTCAGAACCTGAGTCTGTTTTTTCCTGCAAATATCCCCCCGTCTTGACTTCTTTTAATTGTTGGCTACTCAACAAATACCTGAGTGATTTTAGGGACACAGACATCCTGCTACCAACTGGTGATCCCTTGGGCAGAGACATAATGTCGAAGGAATCGTGTAAGTAAAATTCGGTTGGTATCTCCTTTCTCGTTGGTGTTGAGTTCCTTACTCCTTACACCTAAGTCAGACCTTGGCCGTGTTTGAAATCCCTGCATCTGAACACTGACCTCCTCACCCCTGGTAGAGGTCATTAAGAGACTCCCTGACCCACCAATTTGGGTATTAGACTCAGCATCAAATTTCCAATTTTTCAAAGCAACTTGTCTATTTGTCGGATTAAGCATCCATTCAGTGTTTGGATGTCTGTTTGAACTCTGAAAATGTCGAATCAACCCAATTTAGGACAAACTTGGGATTTTCAATCCAGCCGATGTGAGTCAACCATGGATGAATCTTGGTCAATGCTCATCTCTTCCAATCTAACCATGCAATTGCACTCAATCTCTCTCTCTCTCTCTCTCTCTCTCTCTATATATATATATATATATATATATATGAGGTTTTGCACACATTGTATGCTACAGGATCTTACTACACAATCTTACAGTTAGGTTCCTTGACCTTGAAATGATACATTATGAAGAGTTGTGAGGCTTGATCCGGATTTTGTCACGTGAGTTTGTTTTTTGAATCATGACGAAGGCTATATACCTTAAAGGATTAAAGGAAATCCTACAATGTGGGCCCTCTGATCAATTAGCTCATCCTACCTAGTACCATCCATATGATCTTAGTTCCTCAAGTATGTCCATGATTGTGCACTAAATACACATTCCAGTTAGGTACATTGTTTTGCTCATGGATCAAAATACAGAACATTATCTGTCAGGCATTTTTTGTAGCATATTTTTGTGATCCCTTGGGTTTCATCAACATGCTGAAAGCTATTAAATGACCACCCGAGCCAAGATGGCTCAGAAGAGTCTCACAATTGTTGGAAATTCTATGCAGAAGGTGAGGGACTAAGTAAGTCATGGAGGCACCAGTCCTCACCCTGGATCACCAGTTGATGTAGGTGTAACCATGGAGACACCTATAGGGTCAAGGCACTCCGTTGAAGGCATATGGTCGTAAGCTCCTTATGCTAAGGGGTTCTGCTTATGTTTGCTATTGCGCTAACTTACGATGAGCTACCAGATATGGTTTGGCATTGGGCTAACTTAGACGGTGAATCTAACTCAAATATGTGAAGCCCTTTACACAAAAGAGCTCACATCTTCTTATGTACCCTAACTTTGTGTACTAGAGGAAGGCTATCATGGACAAATTTTACCTATTGTGCATCAGGAATAGTGAGTACACCCCCTGATGGAACACCCAAAAAAATCAGCCAGAGTTAACCAACAGCCACCAACACACCATGAGGGATGGATAAATGGTGGGAGAATAAGAAACACTTGTCCATAGGGTTCGAGTTCTGTATCTAACCATGGTTCTTAACTCTGTTTCTGTTTCTACTATTTTATCTACTAACAACGTACCTACTAAGCTTTACCTATGTACTAACTACTAACCATCTACATGCACATATGTAACTAGTAACCACCTATCATCCATCCTACTTGCATAGGTGACCTATGTACCTACCTATGTATGGGACGTTAACATTAACCGATCTGGGGTTCATCCATCCACAACTGATCATAGTAGGCTTATTATGGATCATTGGGGGATCTTGTTTGTTGCATTGTGCATGGTCACATATCAACTACCAACTGCAAACATGTTCGTGTGATGGCAAGATGACCAGTGTTGAACTGGTGTATATATACATATTGATACTTGATCAGTCATGGTACAAAAGAATCCACATTTTTATTCATGGCCAACTGGTATGGATATGAACTTAGGTATATCACCTAGTAGAGTATAAATAAGATATGATACTTGTGAAATGGGTTGGATAAGAATACAAACAAAAGTAGTATAAAAGTTTCTTAAAAACATATTGGGGTTATATGATGAACATTAGCATGGTATTGTAACTAAAAGATGGAAGGGGGAAAAAGTAGTTGTCAAGCCATTTCTTATTCTTTACAAACATTGAAGAAAGGAAACACTTAACATTGTGGGCACTTAGTCCTAAGACATCTATCTTTACTTAAGCTCCATCCATTACCTGCAACAAGTCTGACCACTGAGATCAAACACAATATAATCACAGACAACACCCAGGCCAGTATGGTATGGAGGCTGCAAACCCTAATTTGATACCCACCCCAGCAAATATATCACCTATATATATGTGAACTTTCACGCCGGTCGGGTATGTTCTCTGATATCACTACCATATACCCAGATGGGACCCTGTGTACTGGTACATCAGGGGAGGGGGATGTAAGTGGCAGCTTTGATTCACAGACCTCTTAAAGGCCACCGAATCCATATGGGTCCTATTGTACGCCTCTAATTTACACTGTTTGCTGTCATATATTTAATCTATAGGAGATGCGTTATGTGAATTCCGTGCTGAAAGTTATTAGCGTTTCTGCCATCGCCCTTTCATCGAGTGTACCTACTATGAGGACGAAGACGATGAAGCAGTGGCGGTAAGTACGCAAGTATCCCTATTGCGCCAGCTAGCCAGCGAGCCAGACAGACAGACCGCGCGCGCGCGCGCCGGGGCCCAGTGTTGTTTTTGTCAATTTTGTGATGTCGCCGAAATGGCGATGATCCTTAGGAAGATTTGGCCAAATTAGGTTACAATATACATATGAAAGTAAAATATATATTTTTAACATCCTCCTTTATTTTTGGCTACAATATACCTGAGCCGCCTATAGAAATATGGCTTTTTTTTTTCCTCCTTACATTTTGATCACATTTTGGCTATTGAAAACCTCAATAAGCACTAGATTTTAGCAGTTTTAATTTTTAATATAGCTTTTTGGCTATATACAGCCAGCAAGAAACAAAGGCTGCCTGGGCGCCACCACACCTACCTAGTACCTACCTAATCAAAGGACTCTCTCTCCCTCTCTGAAGTAGAAAACCTTAAGCTTTGGGGTAGTGTTTTTTTTGGTGAATTTTGCAATGTAGCCAAAGTGGTGATGATCGACATGAAGATTTAGCCCAACTTGATTACAAGCTAAATATGAATATATATACATGATTTCTATATTTTTTTGCAACATACTTGAAGCGTGTAGAGAAATCAGGCGACTTTGGTCGATTTCTGGCTACTGAAAATCTCAAAAGACACTTGATTTTAGCCATTTGAAATTTTACTATAGCTTTTTGGCTATATATAGCCAGGCAACCAAAAAAAAAAAAAAAGGGTGCTTTGGGGTGGGGTGGTGGGTTTGGGAGGTTGTGAAAAGAGTAGGGGGGTGGTGTGGGTGGGGGGCGGTGCGTGGGG
>Ga0116227_10001009_pt1 | contig 60276 bp, 82 predicted proteins | sample S1TSphgellanicum_FD_89693 | JGI IMG/M metagenome (GOLD analysis project Ga0116227, IMG submission 89693) | Host-associated microbial communities from peat moss isolated from Minnesota, USA - S1T2_Fb - Sphagnum magellanicum MG | ecosystem: Host-associated > Plants > Peat moss > Unclassified... | reverse complement strand
CCCGCGCCGCCGCCAAAGTCATCGAGTCAGCCTTGGCGGGGGATCAGCGGGATGCGGAGAGGTATCGGTGGTTGCGTGATCTTGTAAACCGTAGTCCGGGCAAACGAAACATAACCATCGGTTTCAACGACAGCGACAGTTACTGCCTTTGGAATGAAGAGCTAGACACTGCCATCGACGCCTCCATTAAAGGAAAATCCCATGAGTAATTTTCTTTGCTCTGTTGTTGGACATAAGCCACCAGTTTACGCAAAGAAGGGATGGTATTCGCCAGGAGAGCAATACGCTGATGTTTGGGTTGGTCCGAAAGATGGCATTGGCCGTATACACGCCACTATTTTTTCGCAATGTCCGAGATGCGGAGATAAATTCATGCTTTGCCGAATCCATTTACCACAACAGGCCAAATCCCATGACTAACGAAAGTGAGCGTGCGGCGTTTGAGAAGTGGATTCAGACGACCGCTGGTTGGAAAGCTTGCAAGCAGCGCGGTAAGCCAATGAGCTTGCGCCAGAATATGGACGGTAGTTATAACGATTTTCGCGTTAACGACCGATGGTTCGCCTACCTTGCGGCGTGGAAAGAATCATGCGCCCATCTCATCGCCGAGCAGGAGAAAGCGGAGGCTGTTCCCTGCGCGTGGCATATCGTGGATGCGAAGGGGAAGAAATTCACGATCTGGAATCCCGAACTGGCGAAGGCCATCAAGGAAACTGCTGAACGAGTTGGGTCAACGCTGACCATCAAAGCAGTTTGCGATATGCCAGAACAGGGCTGGTTCTGCACTCGTGGCGAAGGTCACACAGGGCCGTGCGCAAGCTGGACTAACCCGACGTGCCCAACATGCAACGCACCTGTAACAACGCGTGAGCATGAAAGCGCTTACGACACGACGACCGTTTATGAGTACACGCCTCCCGCCCCATCCGCCGACCGGGTAGCTGCGCAGGGTGGGGATGAGTTGGTCGAGCAAGGTGCAATCGCTTTGTGGCATCGGTTCGGCGAAACAAACGTCGAAGAATGGGAAGACGAAGTGCATCAAGACGAATACCGACTTGCCGCAGAAGCCGTATTAGCCCTTCGCGCCACGCCAGCCGACGGGTAATCACTCCAGCGCTTTCTCAGCTGCGTCGGTCGCCTGACGCAGCTGGCTGTCCAACAGCTTTCTCGCGTTCCGTTTGCCCTCGGGCGTGTAGTTCGACGTAGCCAACGCCTTGACCCCCGATTGGAACGTCTTGCGCGCTGCGTCGAGCTGGTTGTACGCCGTCAGCTCCTTGGCCGCCTGCGGGTTGCTGGAGATCCATTCGTTGCCGGCTTGCTGCGCCGCCGCCTTGTACGCGTCAGAGCCTACGGCGCCCGCCTGCTCACCGGCGTGCTGCTGGATCGAGCTGAGCTGTTTCTTGGTGTCCAGCAGGCTGTCAAGCGTCTTGTACATCCGGGCGCTGTCGTAATAGTCTGCGTCGCTGTTGGTGAGGCGCGTGGTGGCCGTCAGGGCGTTGTCGGGCAGGCCTTGGTCGGTGCGCGGCTGCGAAGCCAGCGTGAGGCGCAGCAGATCGGTCACGGTCGATCCGCCGTAGTTGGTCACCACGAAAGGCAGGGTTTCAGGGTAAAAGTCGATACCGGTGTGTTCGCGCAGATCGCCGGCGAGATCTTTCCACATCTTGGGCGTGGTGCGCTTGCCCTGATCCGAAACGAACTTCTTGTCGTCGGGGTAGGCCGTATGGATGGGCTGGCCGAATACGTTCGCGTTGGCGCTGAGCGCGGCGCCGGGCTGCGCGATGCTGGGTAGGATCATGCCGTTGGCGTAGGCGAACGCTTTCTGCGGGATGCTCGACCCTTCGGGTGTCGCCGTCGGCTCGATGAAGCTCACGTTCCGCTGCAGCATCTCGCCGTAGGCCTTCGCCGCTTCGTCAGGCGCGATGTCGCCGGCCGTGACAGCCGCGGCAAGGGTGCCGCCCGCCGTGAGGATCTGAGCGAGCCCCAGACCCATCGGCACGGCGACCGGGTGGCCGTCGCTGCCAGTACCGGGGATAAAGCTCTTCTGCACGAGGTCAAACGCGTTCACCTTGGCGATCTTGGCCAGCACCGATTTCCCGTTTTCGTCCTCGCCCATCATCTGCCTGTCGAAAAAATACTTGGCCATCGAGTAGCCGCCCATCACCAGACCCCACTGGCCAATCTTTCCCCAGTCAAAGCTGGACTGAAAACTCTTGCCGCCGAAACTGTAGGTGTGTGGGCCGTCGGTGTGTTGGAACGCGCGTAGCGTGCTTTCGTTCTGCGTCATGATCACGCGGAAATAGTTGTGATATCCGTTGAGCGCTTTGCCAGCCGTGCCGGTCTGCTGGTAGTTCAGCAGGTCCTTGGTGCGCGCCGCCGCGGTGCGATCATCCAGCCCGTGCTCCTCGACGAACGTTTTGAAGATGCCCAGCGACGACATATTCTCGATCGCGTCGGACAGCCCGCCCATGTACTTTACGTATGCATGCACGCCCTTCGATAGCGGGTTCGCCTCGGCCTGCTTGATGCCCTGCACGAACAGGTTCTTCGACTCGTCCATGGTGAAGCCTTGCGAGAACGTATTGCCGCCACCGCCCTCCTGATACCTATTCCACCAGTCGGCCATGGAGCCGGGGTTAGCTTTGGCTTCGGCGCGCAGGCCGGCTGCGTCGTGGCGCAGCAGCAAGCCCCATGCCTTGCCGCCCTTCAGCGCGCCGGACAAAATGTTCGCGTAGGTCTTGGCCAGCAGTTGAGCGCCGTCGATGACGCCGCCGTTGCGCACCGCCATCATCAGCGGCTTCTCCATCATGGAGCGCGGCAGCAGCGTGGTGATCTGCCAAATCGGGTTGGCGATGGTGTACGCCTTGCCCACAAACTGGTTGGCTCGGGTGATCAGTTTCTCCTGCCGCGCGATTGGCTTGCCGGTCAGTTTCGATACCGCCTGCACGCCCTTGTTGATCAGGTGCTCCGATGCATCGATCACCGGCTTGAGCATCGGGAACTCGCGCGGGTCGAAGTTGGTGTTGATCGCCTGCAGGCCGCGGTAATACTGGCTGCCTTCGGGGAACTCCATCACGTAGTGGAAGCGCCCGTCGTTGTGCACCAACGCGTTCTTGTGGCCGTTGAGGTTGTCGATGTGCGCGCCGGTGGTAAGGTTGTCGTAGCCGCCGCGTGGCGTGCCTTCGTACCGGTGGATGACCACCTTGGACAGTTCGCTATCTGCAAGGCGCGGGTCGCGTTTGGCCGCGCGTATCAGGTCCAGCGTATTGCCAGTAAACCCATGGTCCGCGGCGTTGCCCGCGGCGTTGCCGGCATCGATCAGTGTGCGCAGCAAAGGATTGGATGCCCATGTCGCGCGACCTTCAGCGGTGCGCAGCTGAGCGAGGTTGGTCACGTACCCGTTCTTTTGTCGTGTGATGCCCGACAGATCGTCGGCCTGCAGCATCGGCTCGGTCTGCGCATCGGCCACGCCATCGAGCGCGGAACCTTTCAGTGGCACGTAGTGCTTGTACCCGTTGAACTGCGTCCACATGTCATCGCTGGCCACCTTGCCCGACTCGATCAGGCGCTGCCGCGCGCGCTCGTTGATCTTCTGGACCATGTCGTTGATCGGCGCGGTCGTGGTGTCGTTGATGCCGCGACCTTGCAGCTCCTGCCGCTGCCGGCGCAGGCCGTCCATGAAGTCCTTGCCGAAATTACTGTCGGCCCATGCGTCGACCGGCATGGAGGCGTTGGCTTTGACCAGCGCGTCGAGTTTCGCTTTCGCGGCTTTTGCCTGCGCCGGCGCGCGCGCGGCAGCCGCTTCAGCCATGATTTTCTGGCGCGTCACTTCGCGGCCGTTGTTGAGCGGCACGTTCTCCGCGAACTGCTGCGGGATCCGTTCGTCAAGCGCGTGCTTGGTTTGCAGATAGACGCCGACCCGATCGATCGCCTCTTCGGGCGTCTTGCCGAACTTCTGCCACTGGCCGTCGGTCTTGAAGTAATTGTCGAGTGGCGCGATCACTTCGTCGCGGTCGATGCCGCGCATCCGCTCCCGATCGCTGGGCAGGCGAACCGACGCGTTATACGGGCTGGTGGTTTCGTCGTAATCCGCGCCCAGCGCTTTGCGCAAGCCAGCGTCGATCTTCAAGAACATTTTCGCGTTGTTGGCAAACGACTCCACGAGGTTGTCCATCTGGGTCGTAGGGTGCGCGTCGGTGATCGTCTTGGCCGGTGACTGCGTGATCATGCGCGCCACGGGCTCGGCGTCGCCCACCGAGCTGAACGCGGCGGGCTGGCCCTTGTACTGCTCGCGCAGGTCGTCGTAGCGGCGCAGGTAGGCCTTGGCTACCGGCTCGCTCTGGCCGGGCTCCAGCACGTGGTTCAGGCCATCGAGGATCGCGTTCTTGTTGGCGTTGCCGGCCAGCACGTTTTTCATCTTGCTGATGAACTCGCGCAGCCACTGCGCCGCTTTACCCATCACGCCGGATGCCTCGGCGCGGCCCTGCAGCATCTGCGTCGCGTTGACCGCCCAATATTCGCTGGCATCGGTGAGCGAGTAGAGATGGTCGAACCGATCGCGCGGCAGCGGATCGCCAGCGGCCTTGGCGCTTTCCGACAGCAGTTTGAGCTGGCCCTGCGCTTCCTGCGTGCGGAACTGGCGTTCGGCCGGCGGGGCGTTGATGGCGCGCTGCACGGCACTGAAGAAAGCCCGTTCGCGCGGCGCCGCTTTGGCAGACTCAGCCAGCACCTCTGCGCGGCGCGCGGCGAGGATCTTGTCGCCGATGGAGGGGGGCAACAGCTCTTCGCTGGCATGCAGCAGCTCGTGCACCGCCGCGTCGGTCGGAATGTTCCTGTCCGTGGTCACGGTCAGGATGCGGTCGAGAAAATCAAACGTGCCGCCGGTGTAGCGCCCGAGGTTCTTGGCCTGCACGCGTATGCGGTCCACTAGCGCCGGGTTCTTGTCGAGCGCCCAGTCCAGCAGGTCGATCGCTTTCATGTGGTTCGGGCTGTCGGCAAACGCGCTGCGCATCTTGGCGATGATGTCTTTGGCCACGGCTCGGCTGCTCTTCAGGCGATCGGCTTTGAACGACTCGGCTTCGCGCGCCACGGCGGCTGCGGCTTTGGCTTCGTCGGAATTGCCCGGGGTGCGGCGCTCGGCGATCTGTTCATCCATGCTGTAGGCGGCATCCATGCTCGGCGCCACGTCGGGTTCAGCCTTGTTGCCGCGGTCGCGCAGCGTGGGGTCCGGCGCTTCCTTGCGGCCGGCCTGACGGAGCATCTTGGCTTCTTCGGCCGTAATGCTCTCGTCGGTGCGCAGCTCCCGCACTCGTGCGTTCCATTCATCGGACGACAAGCCGCTGCGTGCGTTCTCGAGCTCGATGCGAGCCAGCCCTAGCTCGCTGGGCGTCAGATGCTGGGCGAGCAGCTTTTCCGCGTCACTTAGGCTTGGCTGGCTTTCGCTTGAGGCTACTGGCTCCGCCGGTTGCGCGTCCGCCGGAGCCTCCGCTTTTTTTGGTGGGGAGCCCCGTTTGCTAATCGGATTGACCTTGCCCTCCAGCGGCTTGGTATCGCCCAAGTCAACGTTCGGCTGAGTGTCCAGATCGGCGGGGATGTCGGCGCTGGGGTGGCGGTTCTCGATGCCGGCTTTCTTGATCGCTGCCTGCAGCTTCTTCTGGTAGAGCTCGGGGTCCACGCCATACTTTTGACGGATGAAATGGTTCTCCGCGGCCGTCGCGGCGTCGTGTGCATCGTGGTACTTTGCGCCCATCTCTTTCATCAGCGGCCATTCGACGCGCTCGTGCAGCGCTACGGCTTCGTGCACGTTGATCCGCTTGCCGCCGACCACGACGAACTTCGGCATGCGCTGATCGATGTAGATCGTATTGCCGTCCTGACTCACGCCACCGGCGAGGTGCACATCTTTCGTCGACACGATCGGCGTCTTGCTGGACAACGGCTCGCCCGGCTGGCGCGGCTGCCCGTTGTCATTGATCTTGTTGATGCCCGGAGCATCGGCCTTCTGCGTTGCCGCCAACACGTCATCGCTGGGCGCGCCTTTCTTGGCCAGCGGATTGGCTTTGGGTTTCGGCTGTGCGTCGGCAATCACTTTCTGCTTGTCGGCCAACGTCATCTTGTCGATGGTGGCCTTGGTGAATTTCGGCTTCAGGCCTTTCTTCATCGCCTTGAGCTGGGCGTCGAGGTCGGCGTGCTGCTGCACTTCGTCGATCGTGCCACTCTGCTGGGCCTGCGCCGCGGTGCGCGCGTCCGACGTCTTGGGGGTGTTGTCAATCGGGCTGGCGTTGGCACCTTCACCGGCCAGTGCAGCCGCGGCCACGTCATTGCCTACCTGCGCGGCAGGCGGGGTTTCGGAGCCATCCTCCATGCCGGGGATTTGCGCCGCCGGTTTGTTGAGAAACGCTTTTAGATCTTCAGGTGTGGAAATCTCACCGCGCGCCATCGCCGCCTTAGCCGCGGCGAACTGGGGCTCGGAATCAAACGTCGACGTGGATCCGGCCTTGCCCTGCAAGCGGTTGAAAAATCCGTCGTAGAAACTGTCGGCGATGCCTTTACCCATCTTGCCGAAGTTGGCCAGATCGGCGGCTGAATTCGCCTGCGGCACTTCTCCGGTCTCTGTCGGTACGGTGGCACCCTCGGGCACGGCGTCAGCTTCCGCGGCCACTGCCGGGGCAGGCGCAAGGGCTGTGGCACGATCAGCCGCCAGTGCTTCAGGCAGGCCGTCTACCTTAGCGTGCTTGTTCAGGGCTGACGCCGCCGCTTCAATCGCGGTCTGGCGCTGCTCGGCAGTCATCTGCACCCATTGGGGCTGCACGGTGCCGGTGTCGTCTTCGCTGGCGAGGATCTTGGCGCGCGCCACTACTTCCGGCGCCGTCAGCACCTCACCCTTCTTGGGCTTGGCCAGATTGCCTTCGCTCTCGGCACGCTTAACCACGACAGCATGCACATCGTCCGGCACGCCGGGGCCGGGCGGAATAGCGTCGGGGGGTACGGGCGCGGCATTGGGGTTGACTGGTAGCTCCACGCCCGGTGCGATTTGCACCGGGGAGCCATCGGCGTTCGTGACCGGGTTGCCTGCTGCATCGACGGGGTTTGCCGCGGGTGCCACGGTTTCTGCCGGTTTCTTTCGCGCGAGGATATTCCCACCGCGGTGGGCCAGCTCACCGAGCACAGCAGCCACACCCGCCTGCTTGCCCGTATCGGGAAGCGTCGGGGCGTCGACCTGATTGGGGGCGATGAGATGCTGCGCTTCCTGCCCCGCAGCCCCAACACCGCCGCCCACGAGAGCGTTGACCGCGGCGCGGCCCAGCACGGATTTCGCGCCCGGTACCAGACCCATCGCCGTGTTAGTCAGCGCACCAACACCAGCTACGCCATACTGCTGGGCCACACTGGCGCCCTTGTCGCGCGCGTCGCCTTGTTGGCTGAGCGTTGGGCCAATAGCGGCCTTGACGGCACCGGGCAGGTGCGACGCGATAAACCCAGCCGCCTCGTCGCCGGCTACTTCCTGACCACCGGGGATAAACGCAGGAGCGACTACACCCGCAATCTGGCCGGCCGTACCCGCGATGGGGCTGCGCTGTGTGGCATCTGCCACCATTTTGCCGACCGCGTCTTCACCGGCGCGCGCACCCAGACCGTTGTCAATACCACTGAATAAACGGTCGGTATTGAGGCCGCTGTTTGACGGATCGGTAGCCGCGTCGTAGTCCTTGTTGCCCAGCACGTAATGCTGGAACGCATTGCCAATACCCTCACCGAGACCAACGACACCACCAGCCACGTCACGGCCCAGCTCGATACCGCTTTTGGCCAACGTGCCGCCGGCCGCCTTACCGAAATCGGTCAGCGCTTCACCCGCGCCGCCCTTGGCCACCGTCGCTGGGTCCGCGTGCGTCTTGAGGTACTTGGCCTTGTAGTCGTTGTACCCGGCGTTGAACGCACCTTTCTCGGCCAGCACAGCGCCTTTGGTGATGCCCTTATGGCTCGCCCACACGCCCGGCTCCTGCGTCGCCCAGTACGAATCGCGTAGGCTGTCGAGCTGCTGCTCGCTGAGCGGCTTGCCACCGTTGGTGGCTTCGTGGGCTTTGACCAGCGCGTCGAACTCGCCGCCGGACGGTGCTGGCGCGGGAGCGGGCGCTTGCACGGGAGCCACGACAGGCGGCACACCCATGGATCCACCTGCATTAGCAGCGGGGAGCTGGCCTGTCTTGACGTACTGGCTGTACGCGTCGTTGCCCTGATCAGCGTAGCGAACGGGCGGCGGAATCGCGGTGGGGTCGACGACACTCATACTTTCACCGAGTCAAGGAGGTTGCCCAGAATCCGGCGCAGCGCGTCTTTCGACAGCTTGCCGAGCTTGTTCTTTTTCGCGACGCGCGGGATCAAGCTGAAACTCTCCATGGGGTCGTTCGGCGCCACGATGTAGAGCGAGTGCGCGTCATGCGCGTCGTCATCGGACAGCGTGATTTCCTTGTTGTCGTCGAAGTATTTGATGAATGGGTCAGCCGCGGTGACCTTGTCCTTGGCCTCTTCGTAGGCCTGCTCGTAGCCCAGCAGTTCGGCGACCAGTGAATTGCCGTGGTCAGAATCAACTTGAGTAGTGCTTAAGGTACGCATCGAACTGCCCCTGCAATGGTGTGTTGGCTACCGTGGCCCTGACGTAGTCGGCTACAGGACTGACCGTCTTGCCTGAGCGAAGTGTATACGGGTGCGTCCATGTTTTGGGGTCTGCTGCAGCCGCTGGCAGGTAGTGGGCTGCAATAGCCTTGAAGGGATCACCACCGTAGCGTGCAAGGTTTGCAGCGACGTCCTGCGCGGCGCGGGCATCCTGTACGGCGCGGGGAGCGAGCGCCGCGCGAGCATAACCGCCATAACCCGCCCAAGTCGGGTCCGTATACTGGTAAGCACCCGATGCCGTGCTGCCTTCGCGGTTAACTGCGGAATAGTCATTGCTGCTTTCATGTCGGCGAATGAGTGGAGTGATCACATCGGCCGTAACCGGCGCCTTGGGGTCCATGTACATCTGCGCGGCGTCACCGGCCGCGCCGACCACACCCGGGACGTTGGACGCTGCCTGCGCGATCGGCTTGGCGTATTTCGCTGCGCTGGCGGCCATCTGGTGGGCGTAATCGATCGCCTGCTGCAGATTCTGGTTGGGCGAAGGATCAGCCGACGGGTCGGGTGCCGTGTTGCTGCCGGGCGCCGGCGCGGCCAACGGATCCAACTGTGACGCAGCCACCGCACTATCCGGCGTGGCGCCACCGCCGAAACCGTACTGCTGCAAGATGCTGTCGAGGCGTGAGGTCATGCCGTGGCGTACTGATCAACGACACTGGGCTGAGTCGACTTGGCCGCGGCTTGGTTGTTGTAGTTCACCGCGTGGTGCGCGATGGCAGCCTGCTGCATCGGATGCAGCGACGCGAAGCCGGGTACGTTTTGGTACGCGTCCTGCAGATAGGCCGCGTGCGGCGATACCTCAGCTTGATCGTTGCCGTCATAGGATGCCGCGGCAGGTGCAGCGGGTGCAGCTGCTGGTGCCATTCCCGGGGTGGCCGCCGGAGCCGGCGCGGCAGTGGGCGCAGACGTCGGTAAATCGGGCATCGGGGTCGTTGGCGCCCCAAAAGCCCGCGCGCTGGGCGGTACGTAGCTTCCACCTGCGGCAGTACGTCCTGCGACCTGTGCACGTGTCTGGGCGTTCTGCACCGCGGCGTCGGCGGACGTCATTCGGGCGGCGCCGAGATCCGTGCGATACATGCGGTTGATGTCCTGATTGCCCATCTCGATATTGCGCGTGAAGTCGTTGCGGTTTATCACGTCAGCATTGGGCTGGTTGACGTAATTGCTATCGGCGTAGTGGGCCACGTCCTGCACAAGATTTGGATCCCCCGTGGCCGTCAATAAGCCGCCAGCCGTGCGAAGACGCGCGTCAATCGTCTGAGCGCGCAGCTGCTGCGAAGCGTCATTAACGGCCTCGCGCTCGTAGGGAACACGAAAGCGGCCAAGCTCGTTCGCGCGTTGATCGGTCTCGAGCGTAATGGGGTCCAGATACCGGTGCTGCCAATCTTCGGCGCGCGCGCGGCGCGCGCCTTCCTGCGTGGCGCGCTCCTGCTCGCCGCCCTGCACCTGCCCTTCCGCATAGGCACCGAATGGATTGACGTAGGCTGGCATGATCAGTTCCCCGAGGTGATTTGATTGTACGTGTTGCGCGTTTGCTGCATCGCATCGTTCTGGCCAATCTGCCGGCCCAGACCACCGGCTAGCGAGCCAAACTGGTTGCCCAGATTACCCAGCGCGCTTTCCAGATTCCCCGCCGCGCCGGCGAGGCCGCGCGCGACTTCGTTGCCTGCGCCAATGCCGATGTTAACCACCATGACCTTGCGGTTGAACTGGCGTTCGTTGTGCTCCAGCGCGTAAGCGAATTCGCTTTTCCAGCCGAGCCACCAGTTCGCCGCCATCTGCTGCGACCGGTTCTTGGCGTACTCATAGTCTAGCCGGGCGCCGGCGCCCGTGGCATAGCGGCTGATACTGCGACGCGCGGCAAACCACTGGCGATCCATGTCGGCCACGCGCGCCGCAGCGGCCGGTATGGCCGTGTATTTGTCCTGCACGTAAGCCGGGTTGAGCGTGGGGTTGAACGCTTCAGCAGCGCTAGCAGCCATCGGTGCCTGATGCACCGACGTGAAAAAATTGAAGTCCTGCTTGTTGACATTGTAATAATCCTTGGCCAGTGACAACGCCTTGTTATTCAGCAGCACCTGACCCAGCACGAACGCGACGAGGCCGATACCACGCATGCCGCCCGCAGATTTGCCGCCCGACATCTGGGCGACGTCGTTCGAAGACACCCCCCATTGGGTTTGGCCTTTGCCGGAGTAACTGCTGGCTGCTGTGTCGCCCATTTAATTCACCGTCTCAAAATGGCCGGGCAACGCCTGCGACGCCCCTTGACTGCCGAGCCCGTAAGTCTGCGCTGGCGCGCGCGGTGCGGGGGCGGAGCGGGACATACCCGCGTACGTACCACCGGCTGAATTGCCGAGCTCAGCATAGCGCTGCTGGACATCCTTGTGGCCCTGAATATTGCCGCGGCGCTGGGCCAGCGAGTTCGACATTTCGGCCAGATAGGATCCGGTCTGAGTGATCGTGTCTTCGCGTTGATTTTCAGCGCTGGCCAAACCGGAAATGACTTTGCTCTGTTCTTTCAGCGCGACGTTGTGCAGCTTCATCCGATGATCCCACCGCTGATCACTGAGCGTATCGAACAGCGACTCCTCGTACCGGTACATGATGTTGGTCCAGTGGCCAAGCGTCAGGATGCGGTCTGGCGCATATTCTTCCGCATAGATCGTCGGGTTGCCTTGGGCTTCGCCGAACATGGCCCCGCGGCGCGTCCACCATCCGAGCGTATCGCCCATGGCGCCGCCGAACACGCCGGTGGGTAAGTACAGCTCGTTACGCTGCGCGGCGTAATTCAGCACTGGGATCGGGGTGTTGTAAACCGATGTGGCCAACGGCGCCTCGGCGCCCGTCTGAAACACGGAAAAGTAAAACTGCCGCTGGCTGTTGTAGAGGTTGTAATACGCGCGCGCCTGCTCGACCACCTCAAAGCTCGACCACAACGACCCGACCATCGCCGCCGCTTCTACGGCTTGAGTGACGATTTCAGTCAGATCAGTGACAAAGCTCGCGGTGGCCATGGCATCAGCTCATCAACAGGGGCATGAGTTCTTTCTTCAACGTGACCGATCCCTCGGCTTGTGTCTTGAACCCGCCGACGAGGTACAGCAGCTGGGTAAACAGCACGAGCGAGCTGGCTTCGGCGCCCATGATAAGTTTGTCGTACGGGCTTATTTTGACGTCGCCGCGCTCGGTCTGCAGATCCACCGAGTCGAGATGGTCCATCATGTACGCGTGCAGCAGCGGCATGATCACCGGCGCATTGCGCGCCCAGAACAAGTTCGACTGCAGCCCGACGGTGAGATCGAACAACACGCGAAAGCTGCGTCCGCTGTCAGGGCGGCGCACCTGCATGACGAGGTTGGCCAACGATACTGCGACTTCGATCGCCAGCAGCGCAGCGGCTTTGTAGCCCGTGTGCTCGGGATTCGTGTCATCGCTGTACTGATCCAGCTGCAGTCCGCGCGCCATGGCGTTGCGCACGTTCAAGTCGAAACCCTGTGTAGTGTTGAACGCCGCAGCGATCCGCTCTTCAATGCTATTCACGATCGGTAAGCTCCCTGATGGTTGGCGCCAGATGCACCTCGGTCACGCGGGAGCAGCCTTGAAGCTCGATCTCCCATGTGATGCCCCGCAGCTGGTCTGGCAAAGTAAACGGCACGCACCCGCGCACCACGGTCTCGTAGACACAGCAGCAGTCTACATAGAGCCGCAACCGTACGCCATTGCCCGCACAGTCATGCACCACCTTGGCTGCGCCCATCTCGACGTTGCCGGTGAACACGAACTTCTTGGACCGCCAGACGTAGCGTTGCTTGGCCTCGGCCACGTAAGTCGCAAGGCCCGCGTCTTCCGGCAACGGCAAGGTATAGACATTGGCCTCACCGCCACCGCTGCTGGCGCCAAACACGACGCATGCCCCGCGGATGCTGTTGACGTAGCTAGTTCCGTAACCGGCGTTAGACTGATTAGCCGGAGCTTCCATGGAAACCAGCGTGCCCGCATCGTTGGCTGGGCTGAGCGCATCTGCAGCGACGAAGCGAAAACCGTACGTGGGGTGCGTGCCGCCGATAAGCTGCTGCGCTTCGGCAAACGCGTAATACGCACCGTGATGGTAAAACGCCGTCCGCATCATCGAGAATGTCAGTTCAGTGCCATCGGGCAGCACGTCGATCAAACCGCGCGCGATGTCCCTAGTCAGGAGCCGAGCTTCGTTCCCATTGACCGCTACCACACCACTGATCGAGGTATACACAGCTCCAGTCGGCGTAGCGACCATGGTGTTTGGCAGACATCCTTCGGCGCTGGGTATCGGCAGCAGCTGCATGACCACGCCACCGGTGTCCGTCGCGCGCGCCGTACCCACAAAAATTTGTTCTGTCGTGCCGATGTACAGAACATCGCCTACGCTGCACGCTCCCGTGACGAGGATCGCCCCGGCGCCGTCGTCCCCGAGACTGTAGACGTTTTCTACCGGCCAGAATACCCACGAAAACCGATCGGACAGAGCCACTTGGCCGGCATCACTAACCATCCATACCCAGCCTGATTCCAGCAACCCCATGCGGTGCGCAGTGAAAGGTTGCTTGAGGCTGCCGCGGTATACATACGCATCGAATGGATTGGCTACAGCCGCGCCGGCGTCGACGTACGTTCCCGATGACCCTTCGATTTCGGCTACGAGCTGCCAGTTCGCCGTGACAGCCCCGTTGGCGCCCGCACCCGAGGTGACATCCGAAGTAGACCGGTACAGCCGCACCTTGGAGCCTGTGCCCGACATAACGACCCGAGCAGCATCACCTTCGTACATCAGACCCATCGCGTTGGATCCAGCGCAAACGAACATCGCTGACTCAAGCTCGACACCGCCATAGTTGTAGACGGTGGTCACGCCATACACCCGGTTGACCGCTTTCTTGGATAGACCACTGGCCGTAACTGTCAGCGTTCCGCTGGCCGATACCCCGCTGAGGTTCGGGTTGAGATTACCGCCACCATCAACAAAAACTTGCTGCTTCCCGAACGGCGGCCCAAGAAAATCTAGCCCGCTGAAACCCGGGCACGGGGTGTACAACGTGTTCCCATGACCGGGCATGACACTGTTGACTCCCGTGGCCAGCGTGACCCACGCCGGTATGGAGCGCAACGACCCATCGGAAAGCAGGCAGTTATGGGCAACCTGCGCTTCGCTCGCGCGCAGCTGTCGCGCGTCTTCTATCGGGCGCATACCACCAAACCGCGTGATGTGGATGCCAGCCATCAGCCGGGGAACGTCGTGACAGTGAGCGACGAGCTGTTAACCGTAGCGCCAGAAGGCACAGCTGTCGATGCCAATGCGATTTGAATATTCAATGGTCCGGTCAACAAAACATCGATCGTTTGCTGCGACTGCGTGATACTGCGGTTGCCTTGAATGATCGTCGGCCCGGTCGTGTTGAAGATGGCCATACCAAACTGCACCGGCGTCGCTGGCGTCGCCGTATTGAGCATTGTCAGTGTCGCGCGCACGAGCGCCTGCTCGCCGGCGGCCAGCACAACAGAAGTCGGCGACGCGGAAACGATGTTGGTATAGAGGTTGGTCGCTTCGCCTGCGTTGGTGGTAAAACCTGCGACACTCGTACCAGCCAGCGCTGAAATGACGCTGGCCAGCAACGCCGGATTGACTGCCGTGCTGTGGTCTGTGCTGTCGAGCGGCGCACTGGCATTGGCCAGCGCCACCACACCGATCGTACCTTCCGCGGCTTCGACCACGTCGATGGTCATGTCGTTGCCGGTGCGCGCCACAAGCACCCATGAATTCACAGCAGAAATCGTGTCCGGCGGGTTGAACGTAGGATCGATGGCAATCAGACGGCCAAATGCGTCGACCTGCAAACCGCCATACGTACCCGCAGTAACGCCTGACGCCGAAAGCGACACCGTAGGATTGACCGAAGGTGACCCGGTAACCGTGATGCCTGATCCACCAGTCACCGAAGTAACTGTGCCTGCGCCGCTGGTATTGACCGCGAAATTGAGGTTAGGCCATGTGCCTGTGATCGACAAACCGGAGCCAGTGAACGCGGGCTCTTCCACCGTGATCGTCGCTGTCGATCCCGACTGGCTGATTTCCACCAAACCGTTGCCGTACAGCGACAACGTCGATCCACCGCTGCTGGTACCCGACCCACAGCACCCGGTGTCGTCTTCCGTCAACGTGAATTCGTAGTTGGGGTAGGCACCCGAAACCGCGATACCGTTGCCCGTAAAGTTCGGTGGCGGCACGCTAAGGTCTAACTCGGTCGCGGTTGGCTGCGTGGCTGTAATAGCCCCTGATGTGTTGACGGTCAGCGTCTGCGGCGGCACTGCGGCAGCGATGGCTACCGCTGTGATTTGGAACACCGCAGGGTCACCGGGCGCGTGCAGGCGCGGGGTCGTACCGTCCTGCGCACGCAGGACGGGGAAACTAGTCGTTGCGCTGTACTGGACTTGCACCACTTCGGCCGTGGTACCCGCTCCGATGAGCAGGTACGTCCAATCACCTGTGCCAAGAAACGACCGCAAGATCGCAGCTAGCGTGGTGTCCACCTGCATGTTCTGGGCCGTGCCCGAAGCTGGCAAAGACGCGGTGAGCGTGCCAGCGGCGCCGTAAGCATTTTTGTACGCCACGTGGAGTGCTCCCGGTTAGTAACTTGAAGTGACGCAGCAGCCGATGGCGCTGGTATTAGCTGTTATGTTGTTGGTGATCTGCTGTGGTGGTGTGTTGCCGTCGTTAGACGTGGCTACGTTGAGAGATCCGTCTGTCGACTGGATGTTGTACTGTGGGGCAGAAACAACAAAATGATTTGCTGTTGGTTGAGTGACTGTGACGTTGCCTGCGCCAGTAATCGTAATGGCGGGAGCCAAAGCCGCGGCCGTCAACATATCCTGCACCGCTTGTGCGATCAACGCGAACTTCAGTTCCTGACCCGGCGCTAGTGTAAGCGTTTGGCCGTCCAAACCACGAACAACCGTAATGACCGGCAAGATAGGATCGATTGCCGTAATCTTGATCGTCTCAATAGCGTTGCCCACGCGCGCGTTGATATAAGTCCAATCGCTCGAGCCCAACAGCGCGCGCAAATAAGACGCGAACGCGTTGTCCACCTGCATGGTCAGAGCAGACGTTGGTGCCGGCGACTGCAGCACTCCTACAACCGATATGGCTTGCTTGAACATTAGATGACCACCCAGTTGTAGTTGCCAATATAGACAGCCCGACGCACGTCATAAACCCCGCGTGTCGTAGTGCCGTTTAATCCCTGCACCGCGGGGCCACCTGCTCGATCCGATGAAATTTGAACTGCGCCGTTGAGCTGCATTACATCGACCCATTCGCCGTTGTTAAATCCGATTTCACCCGTGGGTAGTATTAGAGCCGCGTTACCTGATTCGTTCGCGCCAGAATGAAGCACGAGGCAACCGAGATCTGCGCGTGTAATAGTGTAGGCCGGAGCGGTCGTGGAAGTCGTACCTATGTACCCGCCAACGCGGGCTACTTTCGGCGCCGTCGGCGTTGTGTTGTCGACCGTTATGCCCGCACCCGCTTGCACTGAGGTCAACGTGCCACCGCCGCCGGTGACGTTGATGATCGGGTGTGCTGGGTCAGCGCTGTTTACAGTGCAATTTGTGCCCGCGACTACACCGCGCACAAAAGTAGAGCCTACAGAAACGATTGGGTGCGTGGGATCAGCGTTGTTTACCGATATATCAGAACCCGCTGTAACCGATACTACGCCACCTGACCCGCCACCGCCGGAAGCGCTGATGATCGGGTTGTGCGGGTCGGTGTTATTCACCGTCACATTGGCACCGGCCACAATGCTTTGAACACCAGAACTACCGCCACCACCCGCAGCGCTGACAATCGGATGAGTGGGATCTGTGTTGTCCACGGTGACGTTGGTGCCTGCTACGATTTCGACCACGCCCCCCGATCCGCCGCTCGAGCTTGGCGGGGGCAAAAACTCAATGCCTGTTTCCGTGCCGTTGATGGTAGGCACAAACCCAGCGCACCCGGCGTAACTGTGCGAGACGTCTTTGAGCCCGATGAACGTGCCCGGCCCTGACACACCAGTGCCACTCCAGTTCGGCGTTGCGTACTCGTCTGGACGCTTGTACGGCCCAGTTGTCGACACCTGCAACGCCGGGCTAATCGACACGTCCGCGGTGAAGTTGAACTCGAATGACGCGTAGGGCGTGCCGTTGAACACCAGCGTGCCGGCGTAGCGCCCATACGGCATGTCGAACAGCAGCGCGTCGAACTGGAAAATCAGAACGTTGTTGATCGCCTGCAGCACGTCATACGTTGCATAGTCCGACGGGTCGCCCAAACGGCGGATGTTGAGCGTGACGTCGGCCAGCACGATGTCCGAGCGTGGCGTGACCTGCACCTGCAGCCGCGGGCTGGTGGTGGATACCGAACCGATGCGCAGGTTGCTCATATGAACCGCCGGGTCTTCATGTACGTCGTCCCCATCTTGTCGCGCTCTGCATTGGCGCGCGCGTCGTTGATACCCTGATAGAACAGCCGCATCAGCCGCACGCTATTGCCCGGGTCATACCACGGCTTGCCGCGCGCGTTCATCGCTTCGCCGGCGGCGCCAGCGGCGATCGCCTGCCCATACATCGTCTGGATCTTGACGGGCATCATGTCGCAGTCGTCGCGCGGTACCAGCAGCACCCGGACGTGCACCTTGTGCCACGTGTCGCGCTTGGGTGCCGGATGGAAGACCAGATAGTCGCGATCGTCGATCGAGTACCGATGGCCAAAATAGTTGTGGAACCCACGCCAGTGATCCGCTACCCGCAAATATCCGCCCAGATGCCCAAACCGAATCTCGCGCACCGACTGCAGCACGTGTCCTGCAGGTATCGGGATCGGGTAATCCGGCACGTCGGCCTGCATGGCTATTTCAAGCGTCATGCGCACGGAGCCCGTGCGCATTGCGAATTCCTGATACTTGGTGCGCAGCATGTCGACAGCAGCCGTGTACGGGATGGCCGGGCCGTACAGCAGCAATTTCGGGAGCAGCGAATCGATCTCGATGATCTCGTTGCCCATGTCGTCGAATTCGATCACGTCGATACCCCTGCTGCGTTACCGGCCTGCGTCGAGCCCATGTAGGTGCTGGAGCGAAACGCGCTGGCCTGTTTATACTCCATGCCGAAGAACTGGTAGAACTGCTTGTAGTGCTTGACGCTGTTGGCCATCGCCTGCTGCGACTCGGTGTCGATCTCCCACGCGCGGCCGAGCATGAAATCGTAGGCTAGATTGTAGACCGTCGGCACGACATCGATTGGCGCTTCAATATCGTTGACGCTGTACTGGACTGGGTTCATCACGAACGTCGCTGTGACCTCAGCAGTCACGCCCGCCGGCACCGGTGGATCCACGTAGAACGTCTTGGGGTCCAGCGGATCGATCGAGAACGACTTGACAGCGAACACCACGTTGCCCGCTTCGTCATAATGCACACGGCGATTAGCCGCCGGCCGTTGGCCGTAGGCTTTCAAGATCTCCACATCCGCCTCGTAGCAGGTCGATCCATCTGCGTTGTTCTCGATGCGCACGAAAGCCGACGCTTCGTCGGGCACGGCCTGCACCATACCGGGGTCCAGCGTGAATTTCTGCCGTAATGCGAACGCCTCGGGCCGGATCGCCGCGATCTCGTTCATGGCCGCGTTGAGGTAGTCCACCAACATGACTTGCGTCCATCGAGTGAACTGCGCGCGATGGCGCTGATCCTGCAGCGCCGACGATACGGCTGTGATGAGCTGCAAGACGGTCTGCATTACTCGGGCTCGTTGAGTGGGTCGAAGGTGACGACGGGTGACACGTTCTTGTTGACTTCCGCGTTAGATGCCGCTTCGGCCTGTTTGTTGAGCGCTTCGGACTTGTCGCCCTGCTTCGCGGCTTCGGCCTGTGCCTTGAGCCAAATCTCGTGGGCTTCCTCGCGGCTGCCGTCTTCATTGCCGCGCTCTTGGCGCTGCTCCTCGCGCAGCGCTTGCTGCAGCTTCTGCTCGGGGGTGAGCGAAGTTTCTTCCTCGCCGACCGATTCAGGCGCAGGCGCGACCACTTTGGTTTTCGCCTTGACCGCAGCCGCCTTCTTCGGTTTATCGCTCGAACCGGCCAGTGTCATGCTGACTTCAAACGGACCGTCGCTTTTCGCCGTGAAAGCGATCAGCGAGTTATTCTTGGCAAAATCTGACGAATAGGGGTATACCGACCCATTTGTCGGGTTGTACAAATACCGGTAGCCGTTTTTGACAATGGCCATGTTGATCTCCAAATGATTGAGGGGCGCGAACGCCCCTCAATGTATCACTGCTGCTTCACGTTGAGATAGCCTCAGCGCTGGCCCGTGGCGAACCAGAACACGGCGGGGATCACTTCCAGATTCAGCTGGCCCAGACCGTTGTTGACGCCGGAGGTCGGAAGCGTGGTCACCACCAGATCGATGATGTCCGGCTCGTTGTTGTAAACCACCGGGTTGGCCACTGCGGCCGCGGCCGCCTGTACCACCGCTGTGGCCGCTGCACCGCTGCCACCACCTCCGGTAAACGTCACCGTAGGCGCCGAAGTGTAGCCATCGCCTTCGTTGGTGATCTCGATACCCGAGACACCGCCGGTAACCACTGCTGTTGCTGCAGCGCCCGTACCGGGGCCGCTGAACGCGATCGACGGGGCCGACGTATAGCCCGAGCCGGGCGCCGTGATGGTCACGCCAGTGACAGCGCCGCCGGATACGGTAGCCGTTGCCGTTGCGCCCGAGCCGCCTCCACCGCTGATGGTGACCGTGGGGGCCGTGGTGTAACCCGTACCGCCGGCGAGGCCGGACACGCCGGTCACACCCTGCGAAACGAAAGCCTGAGCCGTTGCGCCGCTACCGCCGCCACCCGCCAACACCACCTGTGGGGCAGAGCTGTAACCGCTGCCTGCGGCGGTAACGTTGATACCCGACAGGCCCGAAGCCGAACCACCGGCCCACGAGGTCGCGCCCGGCGCGGCATATAGACCCGTATTGGCGTCAGCGCAGTTGATCGCCGGGAAAGTGATGCCGCTGGTGCGCAGGCGAGGCGTCAGCACCAAGCCTTCGACCGGGGTCTTCACTTCAGCCTGCAGGCCAAACAGCAAGGTCTTCGCCGGTACCAGAATGGCGCCGAGCACATCACCCTGCGCCAACGGGGTGCCGGCCGCAGCCTGCTCCGTGAGGTACTGCTGCAGCGGAGTGTCGTACTGAAGATCCAGCACGCGCCCCAGCTGGTAAGCGATCGGGGCTTTTTGCGAAGCTGGGGTCAGCTTCTGGAAGGCGAGCGCGCTCGGCGCGAACGGGATAGCCGGAAAAATGTCCCGACCGACGTTCGCGGAAGCAGGGCCGCCGATATAGATTTCGCGAGTGCTCATGTTGGCAGCGTCCTATTAGCTGAAGGAGACGTAGGCGTGGAGCAGGGCATCCGGGTACAGAACTTGGAAACCATACACCGTGAGACCCTGATAGTAGCTGTCCCAGCTGTCCTTGTCCTCAATCACGCGGGTCTTCTCGATCTGCGCGGCGAAGGCCGTTGCCATTTTGACGCCGGCAACGAGGTGGTAGGCCAGCAGGTCGGTACCCGGGTCGATACCCTGTGGGATCAAGTTGGACCGCATGATGGTCCAGCCCATGACTTCATCCGGGATCTTGCCGTTGGTCAACGGCGACCAGCTCAGACCGGTCAGGTAGGCGGCGCGCAGGTCAGAGTTGCGCAGCGCAGTGATGCCGGCCGGGGGCATGGTGACAAAGCGTTCGGCCGTCGGGGCGTTCTGTTCGTCCAGCACCTGATGGAAGGTGGCCAGCGCCTGCGTGATGTTGCCCGAGTTGATCGCAAGCGGGGCGCCCACGGTGCCGAGGTTGATGTTCTGCGATTTCAGGCCTGCGTTCGGACCTTGGTTGGCCGCATCGACCGACATGAACATTTTCGTCATGATCGGGCCGTCGATCGCGATGGCCAGTTCGCGGCCGGCGGACTCAAGGAACTTTTCCTTCCACGCCGGAAAGTTCTGGATCTGCACTTCGTCGATCTGCGACATGACGATGGAGAATTCCTTCGCCTGATCGATCGTCATGGTGATCGGCTCGGAGCTGATCGTGTCGTGCTTGATGGGCTCGCCTTTTGAGGCGTCCCGAACGCGAACGCGCGGCTCACGCCAGAAGGTGATCTGATCGCCACCTTTCTCCAGCTCACCGCTGTATTCGGTGGTGGAAATGTCGCTGTAGATGGTGGTGGCGTAGAAACGCTCCAACAGATCCATCGAGAACAGCGGGTTAATCAGATTACCGCTGTACTGCGGGTAACCACTTGCGGCATTGACGGACATGGATGGCTTCCTCTGTGCTACCCATGCCCGCCAATCGGATGCATGGGGTTATGGATCGATCCGGTCTTCCGCGAGGGCCTTGTTGAACTCGACCATGAAAGCGTCGAGGTCTTCGCGGGAGATACGGCCTTTTCGATAATCTTCGCTTTTCTTCTTCCGCTCGGTGATCGAGAACCGCTTACCCGCTGGTGCTGGCGTTGGCTCGCCGGTCGCGCCCGTTGGGTTGCCGCTGTTGTACCCCGATGTCGACGGTTTCGTAATCTTGGCGGAGGTGCGGAAATCGTCGAAAATATCCAGCACGCCCTGCAAATCTTCTACCTTGTGTGCGTCTTCCAATGCTTGGTTGTACGTCATCCGGGTGCGGGGCACGAACGAACGGAGAAAAGTGTTGAAGGCCGGATGCACCACCAGCGTGTTGACGTCTGGGGCCTTCTCTTTCACCACGTCCATGAACCGTTTCTGGTTCGACTGGGTCACAACCGTTGTCGCTTGTTCGGCGCGCTGCTCGGCTTTGGTCAGCCGCGGGCTGAGATGGGTGTCGTACTTGCGCATCGCGGCAGCGATTTCCTGCCTGACGATCTTTCGGATCGTACCTTCCGCTGCGCCGTACTCTTCCAACTCTTCCGCGCTTAAAGCCGCGTCCGCATCGGTGAACCCCAGATCGAGCTCCACCGGTACGGCAGGCTCTTGCTTACGCGTGGTTTCCAGCTCTGTCAAGCGGGTGCGTGCATCTTCGAGATCAAGATGTGCGGCTTCAGCGCGCAGCGACTCAGCCGTCGCGCGCTCAGCGTTGGTACGTAGCTCCTGTAGCTCAGAGGCCGGAATGGTCACGGTCTCGGGCGCCGGCGGCGCGGGTGCATCACCAGCGGCAGGTGGTGCAGGCGGCGAAGGTGGCGCTGGTGCATCGCCTGCTGCGGGCGCCGGTGGCTTTGCTGCGTCGGCTTTTGCCTGCATCTGCTCGCGCTTGCGCTGCTGCGCCGCGGGTAATTTCGGTTGCGCTAGTGCCATGGTCAGCTCCCTTTCGTGGTGAAGTATTTAAGTGCCTGCTGCCAAGCCGCCACTTGGCCTTGCAAGAACAAGACGCGATCAGGCGTCACTGTGGTCAACGCCGTTTTTACCGCCTCGAGCTGATCCTCGAAATACATCTGAAGCGCAGCGCCGCTGCCGCCACCTCGCAGTGACTGACAACGGCGCTCTGTCTCGGGTCTCACTTCTTTTTGCCGGGCTTCTTAATGGTGGCCGCTGTCGTCGACTGCGTCAGCTTCTTGCCACCCTTGGTGTTGCCCACCTGCACCTTGGCGGTTTTCTTGGCAGCGGTGATGGTCGGCTTGGTCATCGACTGCAGCTTGGCCATCCCGCCGGTCGACTTGACGTTGCCCGTATAGGACTTCATCGGCCCGGTGAACGCGTTCTTCGCCGGGGGCATGTTGTTGTCCATGCTCAGCTGCGGCACGGAAGACTTCTTTTTCTCATTGAAGCTGGGCATGACGGTTTCCTCTTGAAGTGGCCGGTACTGCACTTTGCCGTACCGTACCTTAAAAAGTCAGGGCTTGCTAGTGGACTTCCCGCATACATCTTTCGGCTTGCACGTGGCCACGTAATGTTTGTCGTGAGCCAGAATCTGCTTGGACGTGCCGTCGGTCAGCACATCCGCCTTGCTGACGCAGATCAACGCCCAGCCGGCACAAGGGTCGGTTTTCACCGCGACATAGCGCGGCGCGCAACCCTCAGTCGCGGCTAAACTCAGAATCAAGCTGACCAGCAGCAGTAGATGGATCCGCTTTGCCCACTGTCTGTGCCGGAGCATCCGGGAGTTTTTGAACATCAGCATCAGTCTTGCTCCTGTCGTCAGTTTGTTGCTGGTTGGCCTCGGCCACGCCGGTCTTGACCGTCGCGTTCTCGACCTCTTGTTGATCGGCCTGCTTACCCTTCATGCGCCCATACAGCACGGCGCTCGCTAGCGCGGCGAGAAACACGCCGACAGCGATGCCGGCTTCTTTCAGTTTGGTGAGCGTGATCATTCGATTATCCCCAGTGCCGTTTTTGCCTTGGCCCACAACGCGAGCCGCCCGGATAGTCCGTTGGTTCCCCCGTTTATTTTGCGCGTGATGGCTGTAAACAATCCACTATCCGCCAGCTCGTTGCATCCGTGCGCTGACCACCACCATGCCGCGCTGCGCGCCGCGTTGCTCGTCTCTTCCAGCAGCTCGGGATGGTTGAGGAGATCGAGCCCCAGCGCTTTCCCGGCGGCCGCGTAGTTGGATCGGCCCGTGATTTGTATCAGCCCACGCCCCTTGAATCGTACGCCGTCTCCGGGCTGCGTGTTACCGAGGTCTGCTCGTCCTTCGTAGGCCACGCCAGCGTTGGCGCCTTGCTCAACAGTGCATGCCAGATGCATCGACTCCCACCCGATCTGGGCGAGATACGCCGCCTGCCGGTTCAGCGTGTCGAGGTTGAACTCGTCGAACGAATCCGTGATCGGCTGCAGGAACATGACCGCGCGGATCAACGTGGCCCCGGTGGCTTGCGCCAAAGCGTTGGCATCGAAAATACTCACTTGCTCGTCACCTTGCGTTGTTTGATAAACCGCACCATCACACCGAGAATGGCGAGGTAGTGAAGCACTGTCGTGAACATCGGCGGCACTTTATCCAGATAGTTGTTGGCGACGAGGTTGTTGTACAGCTCGGGCGCAAAGCCGATGATCGTCAACACCCACAACGTCGCCCAGCGGTAGAACTTCGCGGCGTCATCCACGAATAAAGCCCGGATCGCGATGATCCGGGCTAGCACTTTTTCATTGTTCATCGCTGGTAGTCCTTGAGGGCTCGTCGATCTGAAGTGTTGTCCCGCGGCAGGCTGCGTTGAATATCGCCAAGGCGCTGAATAATTTCTTCAAACCGCCGATCGGTTTCCGCTTTCTGCGACTGCAAAACAGCGATATTGCGCTCATCAAGCTCGGTAGCGGTTTTGAGCTCTGGTATGGCCGCCGTCGCGTAAGTCACGCCGGCGTAACCCCATATCAGCCCCACAACCACAGAAATGACGGCGCACAGCGATCCTACCGAGGCGAGAACTGTACCGATAGTCCATGAGTTTTCGACGTGTGGGAGTTCCACGTTGAGGCCTGCTGCGTTTGACTTCGGATTCCGAAACCGCTCGTATTCTGTGCTCATGCCTGTGCGCCCCACGTGATTGTTGCTGAACTTACGGGAAGATCGCGTGCAGGTCTAGGGCGCCACCCACTCAATGAAAACTTGCCCAGCCAATCCGTTACCGCCGCCAACACCGTTCGCTCCGCCGTAGTTGGTCGCTATGCGACCGTATCCCGGACCCGGTAATCCAGTGGCAGCCAAACCCGCGCCGTAGGTGAAACCCGCGCCGCCGTTTTGGCCTGTCTGAGTAAAGCTCAGGCCGGACGCGTTTCCGCCAAGTCCGCCAGCGACAGGCGTTCCAGATGTCGCGTAAATGCCTCCGCCGCCACCAGTACAAGATACCGAGACGCCCGTGCCTGTAATGGTGGTATTGCCGCCGCTAGCGCCGTTGTTCGCGCCTGCAGCGCCCGCTGTGCCCGCAGCACCGATGTTGATCGTCAGAATCTGCCCGGGCGTGACGGCCACGACGCCTTCGGCATAACCACCACCACCACCACCACTTCCGCCAGCCGTGCTGCCGCCCGTGCTGCCGCCACCACCACCATCGCCAGCCCACGCGCGAAGCTTCAATTGTGTGACGTTAGCAGGAACGGTGAACGTGCTTGTGCCCACTGCGGTAAACGGCTGTTCGTATACTTGAGTCACGCCGGGATTCCCGAAAAAAAGCCCAGAAGGAAATATTTGCCCGTATGCCGGACGAAGATTATTTCCGCTCGATGCTTGTGTTAATGGCCATACGCCATACTGGTTGCAGATTTGGGCGTTTTTTGCTGCTTTTAAAACGTTGTGATACGGATACGTTCCGATATTGAGCCCAGATAATCCCGGCCCGGTGAGCTTGTTGCACATCGGAAAATTGGTGATGGCCATCAGTCGATCCGCATAACCATCGATGTAATGTTTCTCGGGTCGCCATAAACATTCACCCGAGAAGCGGCCACAAACACGTGCGAGACGTTGTAAGGGGAAAATGTAACCTGAGTGTTTTCGATAAGCTGGCCTATGTCTACCGCAAAAATTCCGACCATCGGCCCATGACCGACTCCCACCGTAACGGGATACAGTGTGGCGTCAGTTGAAACGTTGGGTTTGTAAGTGTAGGCCGGCGTTTGGCCTGCAATCACGCTGCCGTAATACGAAGCTAAGTTCGAAATATCTGTGAGCGAACTCACCGATAAATTCAATCCGGTAGCTGGAACTGCGCCGGCGACTGTTTGAGTGTTGTCGCTTGCTGGGGTTAAAGCATTGACAGCAGTAAAACCTGTTCCATCGTAAGCAAACGCGGATGCGCCGGGAACGTTGGTCCGTTCCATAACCCCAGCCATCAGCCAATAACTTTCATAGCTTGGCGCTTGATTCCCCATAATTACGGTCAAGTAATTAGCCCCGTCGGAGGCGAGATAACAGTTCTGCGCTGTTGGCGACGGACGGCCGCTACTTGCTGCTGCGCTTCCCGTGCAAGATCCAGTCGAGCTAATTCCAGGGCGTGAACCGCCTGCATCGAACGGCGTGATGTTTCCCGCGCCATCGGTGGATTGCCCGAACTCGATCGACAAGGCCGGCCAGTAGTAATTGGCTCCTGACCCGGTCGCATTATAGTAGATGCCGTAGCGAACTTTCAGATAAATGGTCGGCTTACCGCTCGACACCATCTGCCGGATCTCATACGCTGCATAGGCCGCATAGCCCTGTGAGAGTCCTTGCGCGGTGGTGGGGTACGCCAGCGTGCTACCTGTCAAAACCACTTGCCCGGTGTCGGCCGTCTTGGTCAAGCCCAGCGCCGTCAGCGCCGCCGATATTGCGGCAGCCCAGTTGCGAAAAAGTGCGGTCGTCGTCGCGCTTAGCGGGATGGAAACGGTTTGCAAGCTCATGCGTCAGGCCGGTAGGTAGGTGAGTGTGGCTGTCGTGTTTACTGACGTCGTTGGCTCCATCGTGTAGGCGATGTTGCTAGTGATCGTGGCTTCGTTGTTGAACAACCCAACCAACGGACCACAGTCAAACGAAAGCAATCCTGCTGTTGTAAGCGCTTCAAACAAAAGGCCCGAACCGATCGCTTGGTTCGACGTAACTGGCCTGCTCTGATCTGCCGCACGCTCCGCTGCCGTGGCGTAAAGCCGAAGGCGCGTCGGAGCGTTGGTGGAAAGGTTCAGCAGAGTGCACTTCGGTGCCATCGCTACTGCGCCCGTTACAACCGCACCCGTGGGGCTGTTGATCGTCGCCGTAGCGCGCGACACGGCCCCTGCCGCGGGCAAATACGATGGGTCGACGGTGGAGCCGGCCGGCATATCCGCCGGTAGCTGCGTCGTCGGGTCGCGTACTAGAGGAGCAAATGTACTCATCTATCAGCCGTGAATAATCGAGCTGACCTTTTCCAGCAGGAACTCGGTCGGGCTAATGGCGGTTTGGCTCAAGACGCAGACAAGGTTGCCGGCGGCGGAAGGTGCGGTCGGTGTGACGCCACCGGCCGTAGTCGATAGATACACCGGGGCGCCGATGGTAAGGCCGGAGACGCCTGTCACCAACTGTCCGAAGAAGTTGACCGTCGCGTTGGCGCCGGCCGACGTCGCTGCGAGCACGAAACCCGATACCGGTTTTGTGGCATCGACTGCGCTGGCGTTCCGTATGCTGGCCACGCCGGCCGACGACCAGATGTTGACCATGGCGCCTGCAGCTAGCGCTTCGGTTGCTGGCAGCACGATGGACGCGCCGCCGATGCCCGCAGGAAGGAGTGTGGGGTCAAGCACACCGGCGGAGTTAAGGGCAGGGATGTCGCCCGCATTGGCTGAGCCTGCCGAGGTCTGCGTACCGGGAATTTCGGTAGGTAAATTGGTGATCGAATCGCGCCGGAGAAAAGTTTTGCCCGCCATGGTGTCGCCCTCTAGTTTCGCAGTATTGCGGGTTGAATAGAAAATTCAACAGTTGTAGGTGACAAGGCTCGGCCTACTTCGAGAATCGCGCCCGCGTCACCCGGATTTTGCGTCAGACCACCACCAGTAAGCGCTAAGTAAATGCGGCCCGGTACCCAATTCCACATGGGCTCAGTATGCGCCCAAACCGAAGCTAAAATAATTTGTGCGCTCGCTGCTGCTGCCTGCGTAGTTACAGCTAGCAAAGACACCATATCAGCGTTATTTGTTGGGTCAGCATAATGAGCTACCCCATTATCTACTGCTACGACAGCTGGGTAATTAAGGTCGGTTAGCGCTACGGCATTAAAGTAATTATTTCCCCCGGGTAGCCCTTGAGGGCCTTGTGGTCCTTGATCTCCCTGCGGCCCCTGCGGAATAAACGGGTCGATAAACACGATTGGGTTTTCGTTGCCGATCAGCAGCACACCGGCTTGAGTGCCCGTCAGCACAAAACGATAGGTACCGGATATCTCCAGCACGACCGATGTGTTGGTCTCGCTCAACGTCGTGTCCACGCCATCGCGTGAATACGCTTCAAGCATTTCGCCAGTCGATGTCGTCGTGCTGTTGTAAATCTGAATCGTCGTGCTGCTATCGAGACCGTACGCGCGCATCACCCACGGCTTGTCGGTAATCTGCAGTTTCTGGCTTGTTGGTATCGTCACCCCGGGGCCGAAGAACACGTTCGGCTTCGCCAGCTGCGAGCGCAACGCCGACTCGTTCGCTTCGCCGACTTTCCCCGGTAGCGCGGTCGCCGTCACCAGCGCGTTGCCCAGCTGCGCGCCGGTGAACCGCAGGTTGTAATTGCCCGTCAGCGGCAGCAGCGCCGTCGAGTCCTCGTTGGTGAGAATGATCGGATAACCCTTGTAGCTGTACGCCGACGTCGCTCCCGTTGGGGCATAGACGTTGAACACCTGCACCGACTCGCCGTCTGCCAACCCGTAGGCCTTCAGCACCATCGGGGCGCTGCCGACCTGCAGCATCGGACTCACGGGGCTTGTCGCATACCGCCCGAACAACACCAGTTCATCGGTACCGCCCTTGTCCACCGTCGGCAAGCCGATGCGGCGGCCGGTCGGCAGATTGACGTTGGCCATGACGCTCATCAAGCCCCCGGTGGCGGCGGTCCACCCGCCGGAGGTAGAGCAGGCGGTGGCGGCGCGGAGCTGCTGATCGCACCCTGCGCGCCGGGCGCCGCCGTGTCGCTAGGCATCGCTGTCTGTGCGCCCGGGCCACCCATCCCCGCGGCTTGCTGCAGCGATGCCTGCCGTGCCTCGGCTTCGGCCGCTGCCGCCTTCGCGGGATCGGGGATGATTTTGTCGATGTCGATCTCGGGATTACCCAAGTCGATGATGTACTGACGCAGCAGGTACTGAATCGCTGCCGGCGTGACGGCTTGGCTTTGCACGTAAGGCTGCAGCAGCGTCAGCAGTTCGCTGAGCTTGTTCTGGTTGAGCTCGCGCTGGAGCAGGCCGCTGGTGCCGCGCGCAATGACCTTCGCGTCCGATTTGATCGACGGGTCGCTCGAGGTGACGAGGTTGTAGTAATAGAACGACTCGATCAACTCACTGATGGTGTCGTTATCGATGTTGAGCATCACCGACTTGATGCCTTTGGCCGCGTTGCCCATGAGCATCGACAGACCGCCCATCGTGCGCCCGGCGCCGGCGACCTGCGGCGAACCGATCACATAGGCCGGGATGCCCGAGATGTCGTCGGCCATCTTCATGAAGCGCTCGATGATCGGCATCAGTTCCTGTGCGACGCTGGGCACTTTGTTAAAGCTGATCGCCTTCTGCCCGGTACCGGACAGATCCGGCGTCACGAAGTACAACCGGTAGGGATCGATCTGGTTGATGTCCTCACCGCTGGAAAACCGTTCGGCCACCACCTCGGCGATCGGCCCACTGGCGTACGCCATGTTCCGAATCAGCGCACGCACGGCCGAGTTCACCGTGCGCTGGATATCATAGGTCAGGCTGATCGGGTCGTCGCCCCAGAACGCGCCGTTGCGCTTGGCGAAACTCGTGCCGTGGATCGGCCGTTTCGCCACCGGGTTCGGGTTGAGCACCGCGCGCAACACGTACGCGCCCAGCACCCACACCTCGCCCTCGTAGTACGCCTGCGGGTCATCGACCAGCACGCCCTTGTCGATGAGAAACTTTCCCGGGATGACGCCATTGAAAATCAGCACGTCCAGCAGCTTGGTGGAGTAGCTGATGTCCGGCCCCGTACCCTCCAGCCGGTCGCGCTCCGCGTCATGATTGAGCATGAGCTGGAAGCCATCGGGGTACGCGTGCAGCGCGCGCCGGATGTTCACTTCGTCGAACGACTCGACGTCTTTCAACGGCAGCAGCTTGGCGCGGCTGAAGCGCACTTTCTCGATGAAGTAGTCACCGTCCTGACACGTCGTCGACGTCGGCGAAGGGAACGCATCGAACGGCGAGATGCACCGCACGACCGGGATGCCCACGCTCTCGGCCGTGATCGCATTGCCCTTGTAGGTCGCCTTCATTTTCTGCACGACGATCGGCCCGCGGATCATCGCTGCCGGGTAGGTGCACAGGTCGTCGATATACTCGGCAAACACCTTGGTCCAGTTACCTTCGTCGAGCTGTTCCTCGATCACCTGCTCCATCGCCGTTGTGCTTTTCTTCGCCTGCTCCTCGAGGTAGCGGATCACGGTCTTCTTCAGATCCGTCGCGCGCTCGCGCACGTCATCCATCGTCTCAAGCCCAGACGCCGGGTCATTGACCTCGCTCGCCAGCATGGTGATGGCCTGCTCCTTGAACACGTCGGGCAGATCAGGGATCGGCGATGGCTCCAGCGTCCATGGTTTCTCGATCGAGTTGAGCACCACGTCCAGCAACCACGACATGGCAGCGCGCGACTTCAGCGCGCTGATCGCGATATACACGTCGATGCCGCCCAGCATGGCTATCTCGTCGGGCTGGTACACGCCTTTCTTGACCCGCAAGTTCCGCAGCAGCCGCGCCTCGGTACCGTTCTGCACCTTGTGATTGAACGCGTCGTCGTAGCGGTGGCGGATGTATTGCGCCAGCTCATCCTGAAAGTCGTCGTTGGTCAGCGTCTGGACGAACGTGTTGGTCGTCGGCGCAGTGTCCGGGGTCATCATGACTGGGGAGTGCTCGCGGTCGGCAATGCGGCCATGGACTTCTGCGCTGCAGTAATGGCCTGTTCGGTCGTGGAACCTTTACTTACAAGACTCTGAAGTCGTATCAGATCGTCATGGGTCATATGCCCTGACGCTAACTTCGCGAGGGCATCATCCATCGTTTCGACGCGCTGGGCGTGCATGCCGCGTAGTTTCATGGCTCGGTACCCCGTGGTGTCGTCGGGAACCTACGCGGTAAGCGTCTTCAAGTCAAATACTGACCCGACAAAGTCAGCACATCATGGTCTTGGGTATGTCTTTGTTGTGCTTTACTGGCTGTGGGCGGTAACCGTAACGTGCCCACAAGCACATATACTGTAGCGCGTCTGCGATATGGGAGAACTCATTCTTGTCGGCTATATCGACCGAACCACCCTTGTTGTTTCGCGACTCTTTCCACACGTAGCCAGTAGATAGCGCTTCGATCAACACGGTGCAGTGTGGGGATATGGTCAGGCCGCCAATTCGGTTGAGGTAATGATCGACCGTCTCCTTTCGCGTCTGGAAGCTGTTGGTGCTGGCCGGGAACGCCTTGATGCCGCGGCTGGCCAGCACGTCGAAGCTGGTGCGCTTGTCCAGCGCCGACCGGCCGCGCCCCGCCGGATCGCCCACACCGATGATCGGGTAGTTGGGGTACCGCGCGCGCAGCAGCGGCATGGCGTACTCGTCAAGGAACTCTTCCAGCGACTCATCCGACGCCGGCACCTCATCGGTGATCCGAATCCCGCGGTGCGTCAGCTGCCCAATCACGCAGCCTGGCATGAGCCCGAAGTCGAGCCCGATGATCAGCGGGAACTGGCGCTCCGGGTTGATGCGCTCCTTGGCCACGTGCACGCCGATGTTGAAGGCGGTGAAGATCGGCCGCCCCTTCCTCGACGCGCCCGGCTCGCCAGCGAGCATGACCCGGATGTAGACCTCTTCGGCAGCATCGAGCTGCGCCTGATAATAGCCGTCGGGCAGGAAGCGCAAATTCTCGGCATCGGGGTTGAGCATCCATTTATGATCGGGCTCGGACCAGTAGACCGCGGCCGGCTGCTGGAATTTCTCCCAGCCGTTGGGCACGTCGCCCGTCTCGAATTTCGTCCACAGCCAGTGCGTGATGTGGGGCGGGTTGGAGTCGCAGATGATGCCGGGCTCCGTCGCGCCGCCCACCTTGTTGCCCTCCTCATCCTCTTGGATTTGCGGGTAGCGGTTCACGCGGCCCATCAAGGCCTCGACCGTCTCCCACGCCGCCTCGCGCGCTTCGTTGATGTACGCCCCGGTGAGCTCCAGCGACAGCAGCTTGGCCACGTCCTCGGGTCGATCCAGCGCGATGAAGATGACCTCCAGCTCCATCCGCGTGCCGTCGCCCAGCTGCTGCTTGAAGTTGCACTGGATCGGCGTGGCGTAAATCACCGGCGCGACCTCGGTCGGCACCCACATTTCCCACGTCTTGATCGTGGTGGATTTCAGCTCGGGGTAACTGTTACGGATGATGGCCCACCGCGATTTCCGCACGCCATGCTCGTCCGGCGCTTGCCGAAACGCACGCATCAGGATCTCGAGCACGCAACCGGTCGACTTGCCCGAGCCCACCGGACCCTCAACGTACTTCAGGAATTTCCTACTCTTGTGCAGCCGGGTCAGCGTGGGGCTGGCGCTGTATTTGCGCTGCAGTATCCTCGCGCCGCCCTTGTCTTTGAGTTTCGATGTGGGGTGGCTGGACTCGGTCGGCTGGGCGTTCAAAGGGTGTCCTCGGTGCTCGACCACATCTGTGCGAACGCGTTTTCATCTGGCCGTTTAGACGGCTGTTTGATCGGTGGCTCGATGAACCGACCCAGTTGCGGCGCGGCAAACTCGCCGCCGAACGTCGGATCGAAGTCGATCGTGGGAATGTCCATCGGTGGGGCTTTCGCATCGTCCGCGGCGCGTGGCTGCGCTGGGCTGAGTACCTGCACACTGCCGCTGCCATCGCCCATGTTGAACACGTAGCTCACGGTGGTTGCCGCGGCGGCCTTCTCGGTCGTGCCATACATCGCTTTGTCGAGTTTCGCGGCCATCCAGCGCGCGTGCTCGATCATCGCCTTGGCCTTGTCCAGCTCGAACTTGTCGGTGGCGGTGGCCAGCAGCTGCTGCCCTTTGGATAGGTAGCCCTCGGCGCTGAGCGTCGTGGCGTCGTTGACCTTGTCCCAGTGCTTCTCCGCATCGAGCCACTGGCGCAGTACCGTCACGCTGACATCGAGCTCGCTGGCCACGTCCACCAGATTGGCGCCGTGGTACAACCGTTCCAGCACTGCCACGATGCCTACGTTGTTGAGGTGTGTGTACGGCGACCCGATACGGTGACGTCCCGCCTGCTTGCCTCGTACGACAAGACTGTCATTGAACCGTGTGGGTTGGGCGCTCATGGCTGCAGTATCCCGGAATAAAATAGCCCCCGCAACCGGAGAGGAGTACGGGGGCTAAGGGCCAGTCGCTGGACGGAAACCGGCTACTCGTGCAGGAGGGGATCACGGCGAGTGGGTGAATGATGGCTCGGGTCGGTGCAGTGTGTCAAGCCTCGTCGTCCAACTCGTACTCGTTGGTGATGATTTGATTTTGGCATATGGCATAGACACCGATGGCTTCAGTGTTGGTGTAGTGCCGCGTCATCTGGTGGTACTGCCGCACTTTCCCGTTGTTGTCCACCAACACGAGCGTCGACAGTGAGAGATCGCCGTATTCGCCCTTCTCAATGGCGTCGGCCATTTCCCGTAGGTACTGCGCCAGCCCTGCGTTGTCCTGTTTGGGTAGCTCACGCTCGCCGGTAAAGTTGACGACCTTGCCCATCAGGAAATCTTGCTGGCGTCGGGCGGGATCGGCGTGTTTACTCCACCGACCAAAGGTACCGGCGCAGGGGTTTCACGTGGAACGGCTTTTGTACTGCCACCAAACCGGTAAGCGGCCAGTTCGTGCTCGAGGTTTTCGATCCGCTGTTTGGCCCGGTTGAGGTCGGACAGGATGCGCACTTCGACAGCGAGGAACTGGGCTTTCTCTTTCGCCCACACGTTTTTGGCCGAGCCGTGGAAATACCAGACTGCCGCCAGCAACAGCACGAGGATCACGATCGCCACAAAGTGCGCGGCGAGGAATGACAGGATGAGCGTGAGCATGGGTTTCTCCGTGTGTGAATGTTACATGGATGCGGCGGGTGTGTAGTGTGTGCTACTGATTGAGCGTTGTCTAGGGGTCTTGAAATGTGCGGCGGGGCGAAAAATTTTTGGGGCGCTGCACAATGCGTGGGTTTAGGGGGAAGGATCGCGCCGCCACCCCGCACCCCTTGGTCCCTTGGTCCCTATGCCCCCTGACCCGACCTTGACACACAGACCGAAGTGTGGTAGCACCGCGTGCGGGTTGCGCGGTTCGTCTATGCACGTATCGCACTTTGCACCCTCACCCCCTTAAATTGGCCCCGTAACGTCGCAAACAACGCTGGCGCAATATCTGAATTCAGATAAACAAGTGCCGACAAGGGGTAGACTGACAAGCCGAAAACTGACATACTTGCACCACGTCGAGGCAATGCCGCCGCGGCGAACCTTAGAACCGGAGAGAATCGAGATGAATGCCAAGACCATTACCACCATCGTGCCCGCCGCCAGCAAGCCGCGCGGCGCCAAGCCCGCCAAGGGCGACGCCACGAAAGCCGCGCAGGCGATCATGGACAAGCTGACCGCTAACATTGCCGCCGAGCCGCTGGTCAGTGAGGCCGCGCAGGGCTTCGCGTCGCTGGTCGCCGAGCATAAGGCAGACATTCTGCGCTGCGCCGACCGCACCAGCACGGCCCGCGAAGGGCTGCGTAGCATCATCAAGCTGCTGGCCGAGTATGCCGCATCGCACGGTGTGGCCCGGATTGACGCGGGCAAGATGCTCGCACAGGTGTTGGGCTTCAAAAACCTTCAGGAAAACAAAGACATTGCCAACGCGTGGCAATACGCGGCAGGCAATGCGGGCCTTGAATCGACGCGCAAAGGGCCGGCAGGCAAAGTGACCAGCGGCAAGGCGGATTTATCTGATTCAGATAAAAGTGACGGCGGCGACGGCGCGCTAGTCGCGGCTCAGTCGCCGGTGAAGATCGCCGCTAACGCGTCCGCGCAAGACGTGGTGGACGCTTTCAGCAAGTGGGCGGCCAAGCACAAGGCGCAGGCCCGCGAAGCGCTGGAAATGATCGCCACATGGCGCGAGATGGTCGCCGTGCAGGCCGAATTGGCCAAGGCCGCATGACCTGCTAGGCCTAACAACGATCGAAATGGCCCGCCGAAAGGCGGGTTTTTTGTGTCCGGCTTATCATCAAAAACTTATCATCAAACTTGCGGACTATAAGCACCGAGTTTCATAACGCAAATTTAACTGATGCGTCTAGTAGCGTCACCAAAACGATTGCAAAAACGGGGTGAAACAGCGGTTCGAGGTGGTTTTATGCCATATATATGCTTATTCTTATAAACATTTGTATTTAGGTGTATTCGATGTATCGCTCGCCAAATCACACCATCCGAAGGCGGCCTTCGTAAAACAGCCGTTTTAGAAAGTCTGTGTGTTTTACGAAGCCCCGAACTTTCTTGTCTGCCTAGAGCCATGTAACATCTGCCGCCCCTCCAAAAATCCGCCCCGCAGCCCGCGCCGCACAACGTTGTATCGTTGATACATGTCTGTTATAGTCACCCAAAATCGACCCCGTTTTAGAACCCAAAAACGCGCTACACCTTCGTAAAACAAGATACGCCTGATACGTCTAACCACTTTGTTCAGTTTCAGCCGCCGCGACTTCCTTCGTAAAACAGCCGCCGACCCGAAAAAGCCCCAAAAACCCCGTGTGTAGCATGTGCGCGATACGCCACACCTCGCGATACGTTAAGCAACATTTAACAACGCTACACTCCAAACCGCCAACGCTACACGACGCAACAAGCCCATTATCTGAATTCAGATAACCCACCGGAAAACCCGCATGCCGATGCCCCGCAAGCCCACCAAGAACTACTTGGCCTTCAACCATACCCGCTTCGAGCCGCAGCCCATAAGCGACACCGTCGTGGACTGGATCGACCCGGTGAATTACCCGTGGACGTTCGACCGCCACCCCATTGAAGCGCTGGCCCACCTTGTGGACGTGCAAAGCCGCCGCGACGCCTTTACCAACGTGCTGGACGCGATGGACGCCGAGCGAGCCAGACGCGACGCCATCAAGGCGCTCACCAAAGGCGCCGAGTTCCGCCTCACGCCGGAGGAAGTGATCCGCGCCACGTACCGGCCAGCGACACACAAGAGCGCGCGCAGCCCGCGCTACGCCATTTGGGTGGACGAGATACCTGGCGGCGTGCGGATCACGCCGAGGCGCGGCGGACGGTGCAAACCGTGGTGGATATACACCAGCGTGCAGCAGCTGATGGATCGCGCGATCAAGGCGCATGTGGAATGAAGGCGCTGCCGGTCTACCACACCATTCAAAACCCGGTGTATCTCACGCCGGCGCAGCGCGAGTGGATCACGCGCGGCAAGAACAATCCCCCCTGCCGCACCCTCGAAGCGCTGGCATCCCTTTGCAGTCAGACCTTGCCGGGTATCAACGAGATGCCGGGCCGTATTCGGATGCCCGCCTACGCCGCGCGCACGGAAGCGATACGCCATCTGGGCTGGGCCGCGAGCGAGGCGCTGGGGAACAAGGAGCTGATCATGGCCAGCTACCGACCGCCGACGCACAAGAGCGTGAAGAACCCGCGCTATGGCCTGCACGTGGACAACATCGCCAACGGCGTGAAGCTCACCATGACCTACAGCAGCCGCAGCACACCGTGGGCGCACTGGACCAACATCGCCGACCTGATCGCACGGGCGATGAAGATACGAAACAACGCGGCCATTGTCGGCGCGCCGAAGTATGTGCTGACGCCCAGTGTCGCCAGAGCGATGCTGCCTGTCCTTGACAAAGACGTATAACATCCGTATAGTATGAAGTGTGGGGCAGGCACTGACTTCGCCACCCACCAACACCAGCGAGGTGACGCACCATGAACTAACGTAACCGCTTCAACCATGAGGATATAGATAGACGCTGCAACACCGAATGAGATGACAATTCAGACGGCAGGCCGGACGAGATTGCCCCGGCCACACAACGCACCCTGTGGACGGCAGGGCGACCAACAAACCAATATCTGAATTCAGATAAACCACCGGAGAGAACGAGATGAAACACGACCTGCGCAGCTACCGCAGCATCGCCGCCGACATGGTCGACGACTACGAGGCGTGGCTGGAGCGCGAGGGGTACGACGACACGATCGAGATGGCCAACGCGTTCGTGTGCATCCAGAAAATCGACACAGCGTTCTGGACCTGCGAAGTGCAGGCGATCGCCGAGGCGCTGCACGACCTGACGGGAGTAGCAGCATGAAAGCACGCATCCGCTTCGAGGCATGGGGCTATGCGGACCGCGCCAACTACCGGCCTTATGATCGGCAAGCGCGCTACGGCGGACGCTGGCCATACTGGGCGCAGCGCGCTTACCAAATCGGGTACTACAACGCCGCCATGGCGGGAGAAGGCGCATGACCAACGACACCAAAACCATCACCATGCCAGCCGATCTGGCCGACAACTGGCTCGCTGCCTTGCGCAGCGGTGGATACAAGCAGGGCCGATGCCGGCTCATGACCGAGGAGCTCAACGGCGACAAACGCTACTGCTGTCTAGGCGTGCTGCAGATGGTGGCTGACGGCGCGGTGGAGCTCGATCTGGAGTTCACTTATGCGAGTAGGGCGCTGTATGTGCCTACAAAAGAATGGCTCAGAGCGCACAACGTTTGTTTCCTTGGCTATCGCCACGACGAAAACGGCGACCGCAATCTCACGCTCGACTGCCACATACCACACATACCCAGCGACGACCACAGCTTGGCCTACATCAACGACAACAGTAGGAAATCTTTCGTTGAGATCGCGGACCTGATCGAGCAGCATCTGGAGCGCGTATGAAAGTGGCCACTGACAACCTGCACGAAGCCACCGCGCAGGACGTGTTCGATACCGTGGCCGTGCATCTGCTGACGCAGGGCTTCATGTCGATGGGTGAAGATGCCCAAGGCAATCCGAAAGCCTGCGTTTACCGAGGCCGCGACGGCGCTATGTGCGCCGCAGGTGTTTTGATCAGCGACGAACCGATCGACGACGGCAATGTGATCGACATCATCAACCACCACTGGGACGCCTTGAACGGCAACGGAGAGTGACATGGATCATCTGGCACCGCTGCGGCTGGAGCATGCACAACGTCGGTACCGGCAGGCGCTGAACAACTGTCCGCACTGGGACTACGAAAGCGACGGCACGACCGGCTTGCCGTGCTGTGTGGAAGTGGCCGAGGCTGACCACGAGAAAGAACTGGCGCGCCGCGCCGCCCGCAAACGACTGAGGAACTAACCATGCAGCACATCTATCTAAGCGACACCGAGGCGCCGGCCTACGAGCTGGAGCATGCTGCCGCGGAAGCAGAGCGGCTTCGGCGCGTGCCGGTGATTCAGCTGGACTACGCGGCCGAGGACCGCGAGGAGGAAACGTCGGAGCCGTTTGAAGGGGCAGGCTGGCTTATCATCAAAATCGCGGCGGCGCTGGCGGCTACGCTGTTGGTGTGGAACGTCGCGCCGACCATCATTCACTGGCTGAGGGCTTTGCCATGAGCAACGAAACAAAACTGGTGCGGGTTGTCTGCCCGAGCTGTGGCAGCGATGACGTGGCCGCCGACGCATCGGCGCGCTGGGATGTGGAGACGCAGAGCTGGCAAATCTACGGCATCTTCGACAACAAAATGTGCCAAGAATGTGGCTACGAAAGCCACACGTTCAACGAAGAGGTGATCCAGTGAGCGCCGTCGGCGGTGGGGCTACGCTGCGGGGATCGGCAGCAGTGAAGGAGGTAGCGGAGCTGCTGGTGGAGCTGCGCAAAAATGACGATGACTTGGCAGCGCTGAGCCACATCAACGTTGATAACAAATACATAGCTGACATCGGCGGCATAAAGCTTGATGGGGCTGAAGTGAAAGGTGTGGTGGAGCGTCGGCGCACTCGCGTAGTCACGCTGCTGGAGAACAAGGGCATCCACATTCGCCCTGACGCGGAGCCGAACCGCAGCGCCGAACCAGCCGCCTACGAACCGGGCACAGTCATTGACGAACACGTATAACATTGGTATAGTAGTGTCGTGGTGAGGGGATCACCACGTAGCCATCCAGACGTCTAAACACTTTATCTGAATTCAGATAACACCGGAAAGAACCATGAGCGCCTTTCAGTGCAGCAACAAACACATCAACGTGTTGGTCAACGTAGCCACGCAGCGCGATTTCCACTGCTGGTGGGAAGCAGGCGGCGAGCAGATTCAGCTCGAGGCCCAAGCGATGGGTGAGCTGCTGGCCAACGCCAACGCACTCAGCGTGCAGACGCGCTACAGGAACAGCAGCGCGACCGAGACTGTGGAGATGGCCAAGCTTCAGCGCTGGGGCGGCGAAACCTACGTGGCGGTGCAACCATGAGCCGCCCCATCCCCACCCATTTCGAGATCGCCCGAGCCGAGCGTGCGCTGCTACTCGGTACCAACGGCCTGCACAACCACCCACTCGCCGCTGTGCTGGCCAAGCGTGACGGCCTGATCGGTGAAATGTACACCGAGGAGGAATGCGAGGAGCAGATCGAAGAGATTGCCGCGCCGTTGGAGCAAAAGATCGAGCAGGCGTGCACGGCACTGCGCGAGCTGCAGGAGGAGCTGAGCGACGACCTGTTCAAGACGCTGGTCGAGCGCATCGAAACCATCATCACTGACCTTGAGGACGACGCATGATTGACCCAAAGAAAACCATCACGGTTGCTGAGCTGATCGAACAGCTTCGCCAGTTGCCGCAGCACATGATCGTGCAGGCTGAAGGGTGCGATTGCATCGGCAAAGCGTGCGGGGCCAGTGTGCAGCGTGACGTGTTCAGCGGCCCGGATTACGTGCTGATCGAAAGGACGACGCCATGAACCGACAGCAGCAGATCGACATTATCACCGCGCACATGGCGGGAAAGCAGATCATGGTGCGACACCCCAACCACACGGACTGGACACCACTTGTGCACAACACGGAATACCGCTTCGATTTTCAGTATCTCGATTACAAGATCGAGCCGCGCAAGGTCGAGCTGTTCATCGCCATTCCGCCCGACGTACTGGAAGCATTAGTCAACGGCGAGCAGCGCGATGTCACTACCGCGTCTGTGTGCAGCGGGCCTGTGCATCGCAACGGTTGGACAACGGTACGCGCCATTTTCATCGAACCCAACAATATCTGAATTCAGATAACCGGAGAGCATCATGATCCACGCCATCGTACTGGACGGCCGCGGCCGTCGCACCACTCAGCAGTTCGCCAACACCGGCGCGCTGCAGTCCTTCAACGCACACAACAAACGCAACGGCGTGAACCTGCGCATCGGCGCCGCGGCATGGCAGGACGACCGGCCGTCGGTCAATCAGCTGGAGCGCCGCGCCAAGGAGCGGTCGCTTATCATCGGCCGCGCGAACGGCGGCTGGATGTGGGCCAACAAGGACGCCGTCGGCAAAGCCTTTGCCACGCGAGTCGATGCGCTGCGCGATGCGTGGGAGCAAGGGGAGCTGGGCGAATGAAACAGACCTACGTCGATCGTAATTTCAAACCGGCGGCGCTGGCGCTGATCGAGACAGCCAACGACATTATCGAGGAGTATCAGAACGAAGGCTATGTGCTCACTGTTCGCCAGCTTTATTATCAGCTGGTCGCGCGCGACGTCATCGCCAACACGTTGCAGGAGTACAAGCGCGTGGCTGGCGTATTCAACGATGCGCGGCTCGCCGGCCTGATGGACTGGGACGCGATCGAAGATCGTACGCGAGAGTTTTTACGCCGTTCGCGCTGGCGTGGCGGTGCACATGCGTTGGAAAGCATCGCTTCGCAGTTCCATATGGACCTTTGGGATAACCAAAGCACAAGGCCGTTTGTCATCGTCGAAAAGGAAGCGCTGGTGTCGGTGTTCGAGCGTGTGTGCCGTCGTTACGATGTGCCGGTGCTGGCCGCGCGCGGCTACCCTTCCGTGTCGGTGGTGCGCGAGTTTGTAGTAAACGACATGCTCGACACGCTCTATCGAGGACAGAACATTTTGGTGCTGCACTTCGGCGATCACGACCCCAGCGGTATCGACATGTCGCGCGATCTGAAAGATCGATTCAACCTGTTCCTCGAAGGCGAGATGGGTAACTTTGACTTCAAGCGCATGGCGTTGAACATGGAGCAGATCGACGAGCTGCGACCGCCTGAGAACCCAGCCAAGGTGACAGACTCGCGGTTCGATTCTTACCAGCGCATCTACGGCAGCTCGTCGTGGGAGCTGGACGCCTTGCCGCCATCGTATTTGGAGCGGCTGGTCGAGGACGAAGTCAATAGTGTAATCGACGACGACGCGTGGGCAACCAAGCGCGATGAAATCGACGACATCCAAACCCGCATACGCAAAGCCGCAGAAGGATTCGAGTGATGAACAAAGCAGAACAGGCACTCAAGCTGCTGGTGCTCGCCGACCGCAACGAAACGGTGGCGGTCATGCGGGAGATTGAATCGATGCGTATTGATGGGGCCGCGCCGAGCACAAGGATTGTCGCGTACGAAAGCTACGGCGAGTGGACAACCTGGGTCGAGGTGATGGGCGTACGCGTCGTTATGCCGACGGATAAAAACGACGTCGACGCAAACGGTATCGTTGGTTGGAGCGTGTTGCGATGACCAGACTCAAGGACCAGCTCAGGCACGTGAAGCCCACGCCGACGAACATGCTGCGCGCGGTGCTGCAGGCGTCTAAAAAACCACTGAGCTACGATCAGATTCTGATCGCCATAGATCAGGCGTACGACGTGGTGCTGACGCGGCAGCAGCTCTACCAGCTCATCGCTCGCGAGCTGAAAGCAGAGCATGTGTTCAAGCAGCGTATCGGCATGCTGGTGCTGATCGGGTGGGTCGACAAATGAAAGAGTCCGAGATCACCGAAGGGCAGCGCGTGCGTTTGGCCGTCCGAACGCCGTGGGAAACGCAGACCGGTCCAAGCAAAGGGAGCGAGGGCACGGTGCGATTGGTGGATCTGAAAAGCGGGGCGGCGTACGTGCAGTTCTCCACGTTCCGCCAAGGTCACGGCCCCAAGGGTCGGCACTGGTGGTGCACCATCGAACAACTGGAGGCGGTATGAAGAGTGAATATTTTCCGGCTATCGAGTCATTCGAGGCAGCCGTGCGTGCCCAAACCCGGATGGAATCCAACCCAGAAGAGTTTACCAAGCGGCAGTGCAAAGACATCGTAGCCCGATACACCGCAGAGAAAGAATACTTACAAGATTGGATCGAATCGATCGGCGACAACGGCGGAGAAGAGGAATGAGCCTGAAAACCGATCTTGATGCGTTGATCAAGGACATGAAACGGTTCCCGCTGCACGAAGGTATGTACATCATAGCTGATGGAGACTTCGACAAGCTCCACGCGCTGGTGAAAGCCAACAGCGCCAAGGCGCGGCGGGCCAAAGCCAAAAAGCTGTTCAAAGCATGCCCCGACTGCGGCGGCCAAGGTGAATATGCCAGCGATGACGGCGACCGCATCGAGACCTGTGCACAGTGCAACGGGCTAGGTAAATTGACTTGACAAAGACTGACTAAAAGAGGATCATAGTAACTGTTCCAACAGCACCAAGTAACAAACGCTTTATCTGAATCCAGATAAACCACACTACCTCAACCAAGGATACACACCATGCACCTTCTCGACATGAGCAAGTCCCGCCCCGCCATGGCCTACACCGGCGAAACCCCGTGGCATGGCCTCGGTACCGTGATGCCGGCCGTCGGCGCCACCCTCGACCAGTGGCGCGAAGCCGCTGGCCTGAACTGGAACGCCAACGAAGCGCCGGTGCTTTTCCAGACCGACAGCGAGTCGACGCAGGCCCACGCGTTCCCCGAGCGCAAAGTGCTTTACCGCAGCGACACCGGCGCGCCGCTGAGCGTGGTGGGGGCGGGCTACAAGCCGGTCCAGCCGGCGCAGGTGGTGCATTTCTACGAAGACCTGTGCGATCGCCACGGCTACGCCATGGAGACCATGGGCGGGCTCAAGGACGGCAAGGTGATCTGGGCGCTGGCCAAGACCGGCGTGGGCGAGAAGTTCCGTGGCATCGACGAGGTCAACGCTTACCTGCTGCTGTACACGAGCTTCGACCAGTCGTCGGCTACCGTGGCCAAGTTCACCAGCGTGCGGGTCGTGTGCAACAACACGCTGACCGTGGCGCAGGCGGACGGCAGCAAGGCGGCGGTGTCGATCCGGCACGACAGCGACTTTAACGCGTCCCGGGTTAAGGTGGATCTGCAGGTCGGCGATGTGTGGGTCGAGCACACCCGGCAGCTCGAAGCGCTGGCTGAGTTCAAGGTTAGCCCGGAAGAACAGGTCAATTTCCTGCTCGACATCTACCACGGCCTGACGGCGCAGCACCCCGACGCGGCCAAGAAGAACGTGGAGACCACGATGCACCGGCTGGCGTATATTCTCAACGCCGCGCCGGGCGCCAACCTGAGCACGGCCAAGGGCACCGCGTACGGCCTGCTGCAGGCGATTACGTACGATGTGGACCACAGCCAGCGCGCACGCAGCAACGACAACCGCCTTGCGTCGGCGTGGATGGGCGCCGGTGAGGCGCTGAAGAACAAGGCACTGGCCAAGGCACTGGCCCTCGTCGCCTAACGCGGCAGACCCCCGGCGCCTGCCCGGTGACGGTACAGCAGGCACAAGCAGGAGGCGGAATGGCGTGGCTAACCCTTATTAGCTCGACTAGCCGGCGTAAGCGGCTTTCTTATTCAACCGGAGAACACCGTGTCCCATTACCATCTCGAAGTCATCATGCCGCCCACCGACGACGTCGGGGCCGCGCTGGAACAAATCCTCAAGCCGTTCGACGAGCAGGGGCAGGATGAAGACGGCACCCCGAACCATAACACGTTTTACGATTACTTTGTTCTTGGTGGTCGGTGGTCAGGCAGCAAGGCCGAAGCCCTGATCGACCGCGACCGCCGCAAGGCTTTTTCGGCTATGCTGCAGGAAAAGAACATCACGGTGTCGGGCCTTCAGATGGGTAAGCCCGAGCTGGCTCCGGCGTCACAGATTCCGGTGGTCGACGCGCTGTGGCGCGAATGGTTTCCTGAATCGGGTCTGTCGGTCTGTCCGCTATTTGCTCACTCGGGCGAGCAACTGTCGATGGATGTGTGCGAGTTGAGCAAGCTGCCGGCTGGCCTGACGGCGGCGCGCGTGATCGTCGCCGGCCTAGATTACAAGGGCGAAAAGCTCGATGCGAAATACATGACCAGCGAGATGATCTGGAACGGGGTGAACTTCGAGGACACGAAGTGGGACGGTACCGTGCAAAGCGCGCTCGATGAACACATAAAGCGCACCAAGCACTGGCGCGAAGATTATCGCGAAGCGAACACTCCCAAGCCCGACTGGCTGGTGGTGACGGTGGATTACCACTCATGAGCACCAGCCAGATGCCACCCCCGCAGCCGCCCTATGTGGCGGCACTGATCAAGCTGCGCGATCTTCAGCAGCAGGCGTTGAAGCTGCGCGAGGCCATGGATTTCTGTGCGGATCACTGTCGCATGGAGGATCTGATCCTGAACCCGCCGCTTCGCATGGAGGCGGTGATCCAATACGCCAAGCGCAACAACGTCAGCATGGATGCTGCACGTCTGGAAGTTGAACGTAAGTTTGACATCCTCAAGGCCAAGAACTTATCATTGATCAACACTGACCAACCAGCACAGGAGTAACACCATGGCGACCCCGGCTAAGCCGCAGTTTCTGACAGGCAAAGGCGTACCGGTGCCGGAGCGCAAGGCGTTTCTGCCCGGGCCGCGCGGCTCAAAGTACCCGCTGGAAACCACGCCGGTCGACGGTTTCTTTGCCGTCGTGGTGAAGGACGCGGTCAAAGCCGGGCAGCTGCGCAGCTACCTGTCGGCGCTGGGCAAGAGCCGGGGCTTGAAGGCCATCACGCGTTTCTTTCCCGAGGGGTTGAAGGGTGTGGAGGGTTTCAAGGACATGCCGGAGAACACGCCGTTTGCGACGCAGCCTACCGTGGTGTGCTGGAACAAGGGCGAGCGGGACGACTGAACAAACGGGGTTGCGGTACCGGAAAGAGGCACGTACGGTCGGGCATGTGGGCTGCGGGATTCCCTACATCGTCCCGCCCTCAACGTTGTCGGCTCCCGGTCCCGCAGCCCACACTTTTCACCTAGCCACTCGGACGGGAGATGGCGATGTTAGACCTACAAGATTCAGTGGGTGGCGGTTTACTTGTTGAACTATTCAAAGCCCACATCACGAAGAACCTAAAAGCGTTGGCGCTGGCAGCTATTGAGCCGGCGATTGACGACGCAGTGGCCAAGGCCGTCGCTGAGATGGAGCCGGAGATTAAATCTCAGATGGACGCACATCGCGGCGGCCTGATGGTGTTGCTAGTCACCCATGAAAAACAACCGGCCAAGACACGCTAATGCCTCGACACCCCAAGATCTGCAAACAGCCCGACCGCCGCAAGGGGCGGTTTGCCAAAGGCGATCTGGTCGAGTGGCGCGCCAGCAAGAACGGCATCGTGCACGCCGGTGAAGTAGTCGAGGTGGTGTCGTTCGGCATGTATCCGAAAGTGACAGCGCCGGGTGTGCATCACACGATCATTACATGGCCGGAGCTGTGCCGCGCACATTACTGCCGCGAGCACGAAAGCTATGTGGTCGAGGACTACGACGGCAAGCACTGGTGGCCGCGGGTGGGCAACCTCGTGCTGAAGCTCGGGGCGCGCAAGTCACCGCAGGGGTTCTGACGTGGGACGACCGCGAACCAAAACCACCGTCACGCTTCGCGACATGCGCGAGACGTTGACCAACATCAGCAACGCGCTGCAGCAGGGCAACACCGAGCGCGCCGAGATTTATGCACAGGAGCTGGTATGTCATCTGAAATCGAAGGGCTTGCTATGCTCAACATCAGGCAGCTCGATGACATCCAAATCGTCGAGTTTTACCGGGCTGCCGTCGACGAAGCTACATACCTACACCGACCGAGGCGTGCACGCATGAATCAGGACTATGCAAAATACCACTCGTCCCCCCGCATGAAGAAGGAGCGGGCGCTGCGCAACAAGAACCGGCGTGAGGCCATGAAAACGGGGCGCGTCAAAAAGGGCGACGGTAAGCATATCGACCATCGCGACGGGAACCCGAACAACAACAGCAAAAAGAACCTTCGCGTGATCAGCGCCAAGGCCAACCGCAAAAAGCAGTAATCACCGTGAGGGCGGGCGATGAAACAGGAGCACAACGATACGCTGGTGGTCATTCCCTACGATCACCGGCGGCCCAACGCCGAGAAGTGGTTGAGCGAAGCGATCGAGTCCATCGGCAACTGGCCATGGGCGGTTGCGGACAACGTGCAGTGGGGGCCGGCACACGGCGTGGCAATGCTGGAACTGGACCGAGCAGCGATGTGGGGCGATGGCTTCCCCCGCTACGTGTTCAACCTCGACGCCGACGACAAGATCTCGCAGCCCGATGCTATCGCGGTGATGCGTCAGGCCATGGTCGACACGGAAGCGTGCTGCATATTCGCGAGATTTCAGGCGTTCAACGAGCATGGCATCCAGCCGTACCCACACCAACCGTTTCCCACCGCGGAGTATTTCAAGCACAGCTTCAACCAGCGGGGCCTGCGCGGTTTCGACTGGGAGAAGGTACGATCCATCGGCGGCATCGACACCACGCTTAAGCGCTTTGAGTGGTTCGATCTGGCGCGCCGGCTGACACATCGCTATGGCGACCCGGCATACGTGGACCGCGTGCTGTCGTTCTATCGCCTCCACCCCGACCAGCTCACTGAGCACGGCGCGCAGCCGCCGGAGTTTCAGTGGGTACTCAACAGGCCATTGCTATGAAACTGATGATTGACCTGGAGACACTGGGCACCAGCGCGAAGGCTCATGTGCTGAGCATTGGGCTGGCTTTCTTTGACGATGAAGCCGTGCAGTCATCGCATCACATGCTGGTATCTCCTGAAGGGCAGGAGTCGCGCGAGCGGTCTTACGATACCGTGATGTGGTGGCTGAAGCAGGCCATGGAGAATCCCGAAGCGGCCAAGGGTGTTTTGGGTGGTAAGCGCGAGCATCCAGTCAGGGCAATTTGCTTGTTGCGCAGCCTAATCGACGCCAACGACGTCAGCGAAGTGTGGGCCAATAGCCCGACGTTTGACTGCGCGATCATGCGTGATCTTTGCAGGGATGCCCAGATCGAAGTGCCGTGGAAGTTTTGGCAGGAACGCGACTTCCGCACGTTGAAAGCTGTCACGGATTGCGCGCTACCGGAGTTTGATGGCACCAAGCACAACGCCGAGGCTGACGCTGTCTACCAAGCAAAATGCGCCATCGTGATGTTGCAGTCATGATCCTCTCCACCGTCAAACGCGTATGCGACGCCGGCGTGTGCGAGCAGGGCCGCATCGACAGCTACGCCGCGCTGGCGAAGACCGGACGCAAGGACACCGACCACATGACGCCGCAGTGGTGTCTGGAGCACTGCGGGGTGCCGGGCACCCTGTGGGCGATGGGGCATGTATTCCAGCACTGCGAGGCCGAGGCGAACGCCAAGTTGTGGATGTTCATCGTGGCTACGCTGCAGCGCTACTCGGGTGAGGGTCTGTCCGACGCGTTCATGAAGATCGGCGACATGGCCAAGGGCCACAAGCAGAACCTCACCGCAGTGCGCGCCAAGCTGCGCGAGCAGGCCACCGACAGCAGCGCCGGGCCATACAGCCGCGCGGTGGGCGCCATGTTCTATCGAGCCAGCAGCGAGACCACGCAGCTCTTCGACAAGGCGTGCATCGTGGCCGAGCAGGCGATGCTGGCCGCCACGCACAAAGACGATCACCCGGTCGGGGGCGACGGGTGGAAAGCGGAGTACCAAATTCAATACGCCTCTCTCATGCAGATTCTCGATATGGAGTACCGACCGTGAAATCCAAGATGCCCAAAGCTGCCGCGAAAAAGACCATGGCCAAGGACGCCATGCTTGTGAAAGGTGCCAAGGCGGCGCCGTTCAAGAAAGCCACGAAGAAAATGCCAGTGAAGAAAGGGATGATGTGATGACGGCCCGCACGTGGTTAGCCAACGACGATCGCCTGCAGTGGGTGCAGACGGCTGAAAATGTCATCCAGCTGGTGGCCGTCGATGGCGGCACGTGCGGGACCGTGACCCGAAACACTGACAAACAATCGTTCAGTGGGTCGACGCATCGCAAATATCTAGGCGTGTTCCGCGAAGCCAAAGATGCGCGCGCAGCCGTCGAGCAGCAGTTCGCCATCGAGCAGAAGGACATCAAGGCGTGACCAATCTGGCGGTATTAGATTTCGAGACGCGGTTCGGTAAGGGGTACAGCCTGCGCGACAAGGGCATGACCCACCAGAAGTACATCATGGACGAGCGTTTCAAGGCGCACGGCTGCGGCATCAAGATCAACGGCGGCGCGACAAAGTGGATCCCGCGGAAGCATCTCGATACGGTGTTCGGCCGCATCGACTGGTCCAACACCACGATGATCGGCCACAACCTCGGCTTTGATGCGACGATCCTTGCATGGCGTTACGGCTGTTTCCCCAAGCGCTACATCGACACGCTAGCGCTGGCGCGGGCGCAGATCGGCCCCAACAGCGCGCGGCACGGCCTGAACGAGCTCGGCGAGCTGCTGCTGGGGTCGGGCAAGCCCGAAGGTCTGAGCGCGACGTATGGCCTGATCGATCTGCCACCGCATATCGAGAAGCAGCTGGGCGAGTATTGCCGAGATGACTGCGACAAGACGTGGAACCTGTTCAAGCTGCTGATGCCCGGCATGTCGCGCACGGAGCTTGACGCGCTGGACTGGTGCACGCGGGTCTATCTGAAGCCAAAGTTCATGCTCGATCAGGAGGTGCTGGCCACGTACCTCGACGAGCTGGCGCAGAAGAAAGCCGCAGCGCTGGAGAGCGTAGGCATGGTGGATCGATCGGTGCTCAACAGCTCCGACAAGTTCGCCGCCGCGCTGCTGGAGCTGGGTGTCGAGCCGCCGCGCAAGATGGGCAAGCCGTCAAAGAAAACCGGCGTCGCCAAAGAGGGTTACGCGTTCGCCAAAACCGATCAGGCGATGAAGGATCTGCTGGACCACGAAGACATCCGCGTGCAGGCACTGGTCGCCGCGCGGCTGGAAATCAAATCCACCAACGAGGAGATCAAGGCGCAGGCCTACTACGAGTCCGCCGAGCTGGGCGGGGCATGGCCGGTATCGATCAAGTACGCCGGCGCGCACACGCAGCGCCTGAGTGGCGACAAGCACGGCGGCGGCAACCCCCAGAACCTCGGGCGGGGCTCTACCGTGCGCAGCGCGATCTGCGCGCCGCCGGGCTACAAGATGATGGCAGCCGACCTGAGCCAGATCGAGGCGCGGATCTCGCTGCAGCTGGGCGCGTACTACTACCTGCTGAACCGGTTCGAGAGCGACCCCGAACGATGCCCCGAGATGGACGCACTCGACAAGCTGCGCAACAACGAGGACATTTACTGCTGGTTTGGGTCGATGATCTGCGGCCACGAGATCACCAAGGCCAACAAGGACGAACGCCAGCTGAGCAAAACCGCCGTGCTGGGCCTGTGTTTCGGCATGGGCGCCAAACGATTCTACGAGACGTGCCGCGAGAAGGGGCTGATCATCACCCTCGACTTCGCCAAGCGCATCGTGAAGCTGTACCGCAAGACGTTCCCCAACGTGGTCAAGTGCTGGAAAGCGTCGCTGCGTCAGATCGGAAACCTGATGGACGGCCATGTGGTGCCGGAGTTTCGCCGCATGATCGACCCGGCCAAGGGGCGCGTCGAGAGCAACCTGCAGAACATCGCCACGCCGGAGCTGGACCGCATTTTCGGTGAGCCGTCGATCCGCACGCCGAACGGCTTGTCGCTGAAATACCCGCAGATGAAATGCGTCACGAAGGGTACGAAAACAGAGTGGAGCTATTATGACCGCGGCAAGACCAAGTACGTGCATGGAGGGTTGACGTTCGAGAATCTTGTTCAAGACCTTGCAGGTATAGTTTGTCGGAGTATGCTAGTCGAGATTCAACATGAGTTGACGACCGCGTACGAAGGATCGGAGATGGGCGTCGAGCTGCAGGTTCACGATGAACTGGTGGCGCTTATCATCGACGAACCAGACTGGCTGGCGTGGGCGCGCGCGTTGTTCGATCGAGTGATGCAGCAGGCGCCGACGTGGATGCCGGAGCTGCCCGTGGCCTGCGAGACCAAAGAGGGATACACCTATGGCGAGTGCAAGTGACAAAGCTGCAAAGATCGCCGCGGCATTGGGCGCCAAGTTCGCACCGGCCTACAGTTTCAAGTCGGGGCTGACGTACGGCAAGATCGCGTTTCTGGACTTGGAGGTGTGGCGCAACGAGCCTCGGCTCTACGTCGGCAGCGACATCCGCTCGCTGGCGTTCTACGAGGGCATCACCGCGGCCGGCGTGCAGGAAGTAGTCACCAGCATCAAGCAGATCAGCACCAACGACTCAAGGAACAAACGATGAGAATCAATGTTTATAGCCAAGAGCTGACCAGCGAAGTCCGCATGGAAAGCAAAAAGTCGAATACCGGAATAGTTTATCAAGCGGCGCAGATCATTTTGCACTCGAGCGAACGCTTACACCACCCACCAGCTGACGATGACCGATCAGCCATTACTTTTTGGATCCCTAAATCCCCTGAACGCCGCGAGGAAATGGCGAAAGCTTTTGAGGCCATGGCCAACATTTTTCGCACGGCTCTACCGGAAACAGGGCTTGATTGATGGCCAAGCCTTTTTCCGTGACCCCTGCGTCGCACAGCTCCATGTCGGCCTACGAGACGTGCCCCAAGCAGTTCTATCACCTGCGCGTGGCCAAGGACGTCCAGCAGGCCGAGTCGCCGGAGATGGCGTGGGGCAACGCCGTGCACAAGGCGCTGGAAAACGCAGTGAAATATGGTCGGCCGCTGCCGAGCAATATGTCGATCTACCAGTGGGGTCTGGATCTGTTCGAGCAGCGCAAGCCGGACACGGTGCTGCATGCGGAGCTTTCGGTGGCTGTGACGAGAGCGTTCGAGCCGGCGGGGTTCTGGGACGCCAACGGTTTCATGCGGGGCAAGATCGACGTGGTGTGCATGTCCGGCGACAACAAGCAGGCGATCAACGGCGACTGGAAAGGTTTGCCGCTCGACACCGCGTTGCCGACGCCAAAGGGCTGGACCACGATGGGTGAGGTACGAGTTGGCGACCGGCTGTTCACTCGCCTCGGCGCCGTATGCCGGGTAGTCGGTAAATCCGAAGTCAAACACCTTGACTGCTACGAGATCACATTCGACGACAAAACAAAAGTTTGCTGCGACGCTGAGCATTTGTGGACGCTGGCTGATGGATCTGTGCTGCCTGTGACAGAGCTGCGCCCACGCCATTTAATCCCGGTGACCAAAGCGCTACGCTTACCCAAACAGGATCTTCCGTTGGATCCATACGTGCTGGGTATCTGGCTGGCCGATGGCAAGCACACTAGCTTGGAAATTACCAAACCAGATCAATGCGTGTGGGATGAAATTCAGCGGCGTGGTTTTGAGCTGGGGCACGATTCCGCCTCGGCACGCGGCAGCTGTCGGACACATAGTGTGCTAGGCATACGCAGCGCGCTCACCAACCTCGGCGTGATGGGTAACAAGCATATTCCTATGCGCTACCTTCGGGCTTCACGTCAACAGCGATTAGAGCTATTGCAGGGCATCATGGACGGTGACGGCACGGCTAACACCGCACGAGGTACGGTGGTACTCGATTCAACGCGTGAAATCGTCGTGCGTGGTGTGCACGAGCTTCTGCACTCGCTAGGGCAGCGCCCTAACTGGGCGTCGTTTAGTAAAACTGGTTATGGTGTGACATCCACGGTATACCGAACCAGTTTCACCCCAATCGACATCGAGCCGTTTCTCGCTGGGCGTAAGCGCGACATCTTTAGATCGTTCGCACCAAAAAAGAATCGCTCGTGGAGGCGCAGCGTGGTGTCGGTGGCCAAGATCGATTCGGTGCCGACGCAGTGCATCAAGGTCGATTCAATCGACGAGACGTTTCTGTGCACCGAGCATTTCATCCCGACCCACAACACCGGCAAGACCAAACCCAACTCCGCCCAGCTGGCGCTCTCCACGCTGCTGTGCTTCCACACTTATGCCGAGCTGGAGAAAATGCGCACGGTGTTCGTCTGGCTGCCGGAGACCGACCCGCGCAAGCGCCTCACGCGCAAGCTGTACATCCGTCGCGACGGCGACCGCATCGACACGCAGGACGACCGCGGCAAGTACATCACCACGTCGTTCGAGGAGATGTGGGAGCCTTTCATCAACATCGTCGACCAGATGGAATGGAGCCTGCAGCACGACACGTGGCCCGCCAACCCGTCTGGCTTGTGCAAAGCGTGGTGCCCTGTCCTGTCGTGCCCTCACAATGGAAAACGGAAATAATTATGCACGCCTACAACGAAAACTACCGCCTTCCGCCTTTGGCGCTTTACACCAATTATGCGGACGCTTTAATTGTTCGGGTGAACAGACAAATCACGTTGGCCAAAACCAAAGACGGCGCGGTGTACAACGTAGGCAACCGCGATTTCGACCTGCTGAGCCCATACAACGGCACCAACAAGGAAGTGCGGGCAGCTGCATGCAAGTTGTTGGGCATCACTCAAAAATCGCTCATTGGCTTACGTAGAAAACGCGCCGAAGATCAAGCTGAGCGAGATCGTAAACACCAAATTGAACGCTTAAAAACACAAGCCCGTAAGCTAGGCCTAAAATTGGAGTCGCAGAAATGAACGCCGCCGACTCCGCGAAATTTCAACAGCTGGTGACCGAAGCGATCGTGGTGGCCGAGGCCCAAGGCTACGTCGTGACCGGGCCGTCCAGACGGCTAAACGGTGACGGCTCGTACGGCCTGCTGTGGCAGTTGACGAAGGCCGGCAAGAAGTATCAACTGCAGACCACCGTGGTGCTGACCAACGAGACGCCGGAGAGCATCGCGGTCTACCCCAACATTTTCAAGGCCGAGCTGGCCAACGTGAAAGAGGTGGCGTGATGCAGCTGGTCAAGGATCTTTTTGAGGAGTCGGTGCTGCGCGAGATCGCGCTTCACGGCCAGTACATCGGCAAGAAAGGCTGCGTGCTGTGCCTGCCCAAACGGCAGGCTGCGGCGCGGCTCGTGGAGCAGGGCATCATCAAGTACAAGGGCGAGTTCAACGGCAAGCAGGTGTGGGTGGAGCTGGAGTCATGAGCAGGACACGCCCCGGTTCGCTAGCCGATAAATTACGCGATTGGGTTGCCGAAGTAATGAAGGCGCCGATGTGCCGGCAAGACGAATACCGCGTATCGCTAGAGCAGCTTGCACGTCTGATGCGTGAACAGGTTCACGAGCCACGCGAGCGCAAGAACAAGGCCTACGCGGAGAAAGGCTATGGCCGCAACAACGCCCGAAGCCAAGGTTAAGAAAAAGATCGACGCAGTCCTCAAGCCTTACGTCCAGCGCGGTGTGATGGCGTACAATAAAACGGCGGGGTCGATGTTTGGCTCCAACGGCTGGCCAGACTACATTGGCACGCTCCATGGCTTGTTTTGGGCCATCGAAGCGAAAGCCGGGACAAAGAAAAAACCGTCGGATCTTCAGGCGGCGCGCATCAAAGACATTCGCACTGCGGGTGGATTTGCTGTGGTCGTGAACATGGCCAACGTCGATCGACTCGATGCATTTTTCCAGAAGCTCGAAGCCCGGGCACTCCGAATCAAGGCGCTCCTCAATGCAAGTTCGTAATGGCAATCTGCTGATGGTGGTCGACAAACCGGAGCTGATCACGGACGTGATCCCGCGCTCCAAATCGTTCCAGTACAAAGGCAAGACCATCACAGCGGTGAAGCACCTGCTGGACGAAGTGTGCGTGCTGCGCAACCTTGGGCTCAACGCGCCCAGCCCGATGCTCTACGACGGGTTCAAGTTCGCCGGTCGCTACACGCCGATGAGCCATCAAACCGAGACGGCCGAGTTTCTGACGCTCAACAAGCGCGCGTTCGTGCTGTCGGACATGGGAACTGGAAAGTCCTCTGCTGCGCTGTGGGCTGTCGATTATTTGAAGCAGCGCGGCTACGTTCGGCGCGTGCTGGTGATTTGCCCGGTCAGCGTGACCAAGGTCTGGGTCGATGAAGGGTTCACCACAGTGCCGCACCTGTCCGTGGGTATGATGATGGGTACGCGTGCGAAGCGCCTCGACGTGCTGGCTGCGAATGATCCGATCTGCGTGATCAATTTCGACGGCCTCACCGGCATGAAAGATGCGCTTAAAGACAAGTTCGACCTGATCATCGTCGATGAGGCAGCCACGTACCGCAACGCGTCGACCGAACGCTACAAGGCGCTGAAGTCGCTGCTGAAAGCCGAGACGCGGCTGTGGATGATGACGGGCACGCCGGTACCGAACGCGCCGACCGATGCGTGGGCCATGTGCCGGCTGGTCAACCCTGCGTCAGTGCCGGGCAGCTTTCGGCTGTTTCAGGAGACCGTGATGCGCCCGGCCGGCCCCTACAAATGGGTGGCCAAAGAGGGCGCGATGGATATGGTGTGGGCGGCGATGCAGCCAGCGGTGCGGTTCAAGAAAGCCGACTGTCTGGACCTGCCACCGATGACGTACAACAACCGGTACTGCGAGCTGTCCAAAGAGCAGCTGGCCACGTTCGAGCAGCTGCGCAAGACCATGAAGCACGAGAACGACGCCGTGACCATCACGGCCGCCAACGCCGCGGTCAAGGTCGTGAAGCTGCAGCAGGTGTGCTGTGGCATCGTCAAGGACGACTCGGGCGATCCGGTGATCCTCAACGACAAGCCGCGCGTCGACGTGTTGATGGAATTGCTGGAGGAGATCCCGGGCAAGGTGATCGTGTTTGTGCCGTTCCTGTTCGTGATGGCGCGGCTCAAGCAGGTGATCGACACCAAGTACAGCAGCGTGATCGTCAACGGTTCGGTAAACCAGACTGAGCGCAGCCGGATCTTCCACGAGTTTCAGAACGACCCCAACGGTCCCAAGGTGCTGATCGCGCACCCGAAGACAACTGCCCACGGCCTGACGCTAACGGCCGCCAGCAACATCATCTGGTACGCCCCGATTTTCTCGATCGAGGACTACGAGCAGGCCAACGCGCGCATCTTGCGCAAGGGCCAGAAACAGGAATGCACGATCACCCACATCGGCGCGCATCCGTTCGAGTGGGCGATCTTCAAGGTGCTGCAAAACAAGGCCCAGCTTCAAGCGCTGCTGCTGGACCTGTACCGACAGTTCGTCGCTTGACGGACCCCCAATCACTGTGTAGCATGTGCAACACTCGCGGACGGGCGAGATCAAACGGGAGATCACCATGACCGATACACCGGCGGCGAAAGTCATCGAAGCTTACTTGCTGCTGCGCGACAAGCGTGCGGAGCGTGCCGCAGCGTTCAAGGCGGAGGATGACGTCGATAAAGAGAAGCAGACCAAGCTGGAAAACTGGCTGCTCAAGAACATGGAGGAAGTCGGGACCGACACGCTCAAGACCAAGGGCATCGGCACCGCGTTCCGCCAGTTGAAGGTGCGTTACAACTGCACCGACTGGACCAACTTCTGGCCCAAGATGGCGGAGCTGGGGCGGTTTGATTTTATGGAGAAACGCCTCTCCGCCAAGGCTGTTGCCGAATACCTCGCCGAGCCCGATGCTGAAGAGCTGCCGGGCATCACTTCCTTCAACGAATACACCGTCACCGTGCGTCGCGGTTAATCAGGAACCCAAACCATGTCCAAAGGCCTGTCGCTTCTCGATAATGCAAACCTTCAACTCCCGGCCCATTTGCAGGGCAAGGAGACCGGCCTCTCCGAAGGCCTCATGTCCGGCATCGGCGGCATCGCCGTCAACCGCATCGGCGTCAAGGGCTCTCGCTTCCGTCAGGAGATCCGCGGCGAAGAGGTGGGCGTGTGGGATGAAAACTACCTCGACGTGATCTTCGTCAAGGTGCAGCCGAAAGTGTCGCGCAAGTTCTACGCGGGCAAGTACGACGCGAAAGCGGAAACCAACGCACCACCCACTTGCTACAGCGTCGACGGCGTGGTGCCGGCCGAGGACGTCCACAACAAGCAGTCCACCGCGTGCGACACCTGCCCTCAGAACGTCAAGGGCTCGAAGATGGGCGACGACGGCAACAAGGGGCGCGCGTGCGGCTTCTTTCGCCGGCTGGCCGTGCGTCTGGCCGAGGACGAGACCAACACGATTTACCGCCTCGACGTGGCCGCCATGGGCCTGTTTGGCGACTCGCACCCCAAGGAGCAGAAGTATTCGCTCAACGAGTACGCCAAGGCGCTGAAGAACCGCAGCCTCGACCCGGGCCAGATCGTGACCCGCCTGTCGTTCGATACCGACCAGTCGGTGCCGAAGCTGTTGTTCCAGCCGCTGCGCTTCATCAGCGAGCTCGATCAGGAGATGATCGAACAGCTCAACGAGACCCCGGCCGAGATCGAGCAGTACGTCGAGGTGAAGTTCAACACCGCGGCCACCGAGACCGACGATGCGCCACCTGCACCAGCACCGGCGGCTGCCAAGCCGAAACCCAAGCCCGCACCGAAGGCCGCCCCGGTGGTCGAGGAAGAGGAGGAAGTCGAAGAAGTCGCTCCGCCGGCCGCTGCCAAGCCCAAGCCAGCTGCCCCCAAGCCCGTACCCGCCAAAGCTCCGGCACCGGCCGCTACGGCGCCCAAGCCGGCTGCACCGAAGCCCAAGGCCGCAGCCCCGGCGCCCGCCGTGCAGGAGTCCGCTGACGACGAGATCGACGACATCCTCGCAGGTCTGGATCTGTGAGCCTAAGCGATCGCCTGTCTCGGGTGATCCGTACTGCGGGGGTATCCCCCCGCAGTATCGCGGAGGTGGTTGGTGTGCATTTCACGACCATCTACCGGATCCAGAAAGCCGAAGACCCCAAGCTCCTGCCCATCGTCGAGGCGCGGCTCACCACCGTAGTCGAGGCGATGGAGGAGCTGGTCGAGGCAGGCAAACTCCCTTTCGGCAAACATCAAGGCCTCACGCAACCAGAAGAGCCCGCAGCGCTACGTGCGCTGATCGAAGAAATTAAATAGAGGGGCGGGGCGTGCCACATACTCAACGCGATTTTCTGCACGCTGTGCTGCCGCACAACGGGCTACCGGTTATTGCCTACAAACGCCCGCTGACGGGCGGTATGCGTCATCAAGTGTGCGACACGATCGAGGACGCCTACGCGTTCCTGCAGGACGGCCAGCCCAAGGTTTACGACTACTATTTCGGCATCTCCACGCTGGTCGAAGCGAGCGTCGACGACAATGGCACGAAGCGGGTGCGCACGCAGGCCAACTCCTCGCACACCCGCTGTTTCGTACTCGACATCGACATTCATCCACCGGGCCATCCCAAGCACGAGCCGGGTCGGTTTTACGAGTCACAGGAAGAAGGTCGCGAGGGGCTGCAGCGCCTGATTGAAAAGCTGGGGATGCCCCAGCCCATCGTGGTCAACTCCGGCTACGGGCTGCACGTCTATTGGCCGATGATGGAGGGCGTGAAGTCCAGCGAGTGGACCGTGGTCGCGCAGAAGTTCAAGCGCGTGATCTCGCTGTTGGAGCCACAGATCGTAGGCGATGGTTCGCGCGTCTCCGATAGTGCCGGCGTGCTGCGAGTACCGGAAACGTACAACCTGAAGAACGGCACCCGCGTGCTGGTCCAGATCGAGCAGTGGTACGACGATGAGCTCGACTTCGGCGAGTTTGCCAAGATGCTGCAGACCTACGGCGGCGCGGGGCTATCGGGCAACAAGCCAACTAAGGCCGTACCGTCCGTGTCGCTGGACATCGAGCGCGACGAGATGCAGCCGGTGGCACTCAAGCAGCTGGTGCGCAACTGCAACTGGGTGTCGAGCTACCTGAAAGACCCCGAGGGCGTGGGTGAGCCCGGATGGTACGCCGTGCTGGGCTTGGCGCCCTACGTGACAGCCGTTGGCAAGCAGGGGCAGACCCTGACCGGTGAGGTGATCGCCCACGCCTTCTCGAAGGGCCATAGCGAGTATCAGCCGGCGGAGACCGAGAAAAAATATCTGCAGGCCGTGCGTGGCCAGACCGGCCCCACGACGTGCGCGAGGCTGCAGGATGATCGCCGCGACTGGTGCGTCGGCTGCCCGTTTCTGGGCGCTGTCAAATCACCGGTGAGCGCCGCGCGCCTGTCGCGCCCCATCACGGAGCCGCTGGCGGTGGAGACGGCCGTGCACGGCGCGGAGGGAGCAATCACGCAGGAAACGGTGATGATCCCGGTGCCGCCGGCGCCGTACTTCCGCGGCGAAGATGGCGGAGTGTTTACACGACTCAAGATCAAGGATGACGAAACGGGTGAGTGGTCCGAAGTCATCACCAAGGTCTACGACTACGACTTGTACCCGACGAAGCGCTTTCGCACCGAGAACATCGAGACCGAAGTGCTGGAGGTCCGGCTGCACCTGCCGCGCGACGGCATGCGCACATTCAAGATGCCCACGGAGAATCTGGCCGACCAGAAAAAGCTGGCCTCGTTCCTCGTCGGCCGCGGCGTGCTGCCGGAGTATGGCCAAGTCAAATTCATCGCGAAGTATTTTGTCGATTACGTGAGGAGCATGCAGGTGGACTACAGCGCAGAAACCGAGTTCTCCCGCTTCGGCTGGCGAGACGTCACCACCAAGGATCCGAAGTTCGTCGTGGGTAACGGCTACATCTCGGCGGCCGATCCGCTGGTGGCCGGCAGCTTCGCCCATTTCCTCAAGGCGCCATCGATGGCGGTCGCCGCGGCTGGCGAACTGGACGCGTGGAAAAAGGCGTTCAACGTCTACACAAAGGTGCCCGATACCGAGGCCTATCAAATCGCTGCGCTGCTGGGTTTTGCCGCGCCGCTGCTGGCGCTGACCGAGTACAGCGGCGTGCTCTACAACATGGTCGGCCCATCGGGCATCGGCAAATCCACCGCGCTGAAGATCATGTCGTCGGTCTGGGGCCAGCCCAGCGAGAAGCACCTGCAGCACACCGACAACGAGATCCCGATGTACAACATGCTTGGGTACTTGAACAGCGTGCCGGTGGCGTTCGACGAGATGACAAAGATGGAGCCCGACCGGCTGGGCAATTTCGTGCTGAACTTCACCGGCGGCCGCGGCAAGATGCGCGCCACGCGCACCGGACACAACGCGATCAACGAGACCACATGGGACACGATCGTGGCGGCGTCGTCCAACACCAGCCTCTACACCAAGCTGGCCGAGGCGCGGCTGGGCTACAACGCCGAAGCGATGCGCGTGTACGAGGTGACTGTTGATAAGTTGGAAGGCGCGACGCAGTTCAAGCCGATGCTCGATGAAGCCATGGCGCAGCTGCGGAAAAACTACGGCGTCGCCGGCCGGGTGTTCATGGAGTACGTGGTCAAGCATGTGCCTACAATCCGCGAGCTGATGGTCAAGGCGATGGCGAAGATCGACGCCGAACAGCAGCGTGGCACCGACGAGCGGTTCTGGGTGGCTTTCCTAGCGGCCATCCGGGTCGGCGGCACGATCGCCAAGCGGCTGGGGCTCCACGAGTACGACGTTGAGGCGCTGGTGGCGTGGGCATCGGGCCAGACGGTCGAAGTGCGCGAAGAGGTCGAGCAGAGTCACGCATCACCATTGCAGATCCTCGGTGACTATTTCAACAACACCATCGACGGTACGCTGTACTTTCGCGAGGGCGCGATCAACCTTGATGGCCCGAGTATGCAGATCCGCACGATCAAGAATCGCGTTGAGTTCAAAGGCGCGCGGGCGCACGAAGCATGGCTGTCGGTCTCGGCGATGCGCGAGTATTGCCAGCACAAACGCATCGACATGGCGTGGCTGAAGCGCGGGCTCGAGGACGCCGGGATTCTCACCGGCACGAACATCATGAAGCGGTTGGCTGCGGGCACCAACTTGCCGAACACCCCGACCCGTGTATGGCAGATCGACATGAACCATCCGTCGCTCGCGATGGATCCACCGGAGAGCAAAACACCATGAACTATTATTACTTATTTGCCGCGTTCGGCATCGGCTTCGTGTGCGGCGTGGGCGCCGTCGCGCTGCTGCTTCGCAAGATCAATATCGGGTGATGGCTATGAACGCGTGGAACGCCCCCGATGACAAACGACTAATACGCCGCGCTGGTAAAACCGGCGAGGAAGCTTCAGAGCTGGCGGGCGTGTGCTCGCGCATTACCATACAGGGCATCGACGAGATCGACCCCAGCAGCGGCAAGACCAACCGGCAGCGGCTTACGGAAGAGATGGCTGACGTACTAGCTCAGATCGCCTGCACGATTACGTTTTTGGGCCTGGACAGCGACGCCGGTATCGCTGCAACGCAGGCACGCGTCGAAACAAAAATCGCTCAAATGAACGAGTGGGAGGAGTTAGTGTCATGACCAACCCACTGACCGATGAGGTGATCGACAAGGCTGTTGAGCTGTTGCCCTGTCCTTTTTGCAATGGCGAAGCCGTTGCCGTTGAGCAAGAAGATGAAGATGGAAGATTTGCCGCCGTAGGCTGCTTGAAATGCGGCGCTGGTAGTCGCCAGCATTATTTCTGCGGTGATGATGCGCGCGTGCATGTCATATCAGCATGGAACACCCGCGCCGCCGCCAAAGTCATCGAGTCAGCCTTGGCGGGGGATCAGCGGGATGCGGAGAGGTATCGGTGGTTGCGTGATCTTGTAAACCGTAGTCCGGGCAAACGAAACATAACCATCGGTT
>Ga0116227_10001008_pt1 | contig 60277 bp, 42 predicted proteins | sample S1TSphgellanicum_FD_89693 | JGI IMG/M metagenome (GOLD analysis project Ga0116227, IMG submission 89693) | Host-associated microbial communities from peat moss isolated from Minnesota, USA - S1T2_Fb - Sphagnum magellanicum MG | ecosystem: Host-associated > Plants > Peat moss > Unclassified... | reverse complement strand
GGAAAAAAAAAAAAAAAAATCGGGCAGGGAGGATGGGATTTTCGTCCATCCAGAAAACGGCCTCAATGGGCTCATCCGCAACTGGTGCATTGGTGGGTGCTAATTCACTCCAGCCTATTTTCACTGCTCCTACCTGTCCAACTACTATAATTACTCTCGAACCTTGTGCATTAAATGCTGAGTTTCAGCATTTCATGCTGAGATTTAATAAAAATTTCAGTATTTGGGGATAACACTGAAATAGGGGATAGCGGGTGAAAGAGAAATGACTTTAAGGATAACTTTCATTTGACAAAATTTCAGAGTGTGCCATAAAAAATCTGTAGATCAACACTCATAAGAAGGTCAATTCCACAAAGAATAGATGTTCTTTTGAACCTGTTCCTCTTGGGTGTGAAAACTATAGGAAGGAGTGTGCTGATCAAGTTGCATGATTTGGGTTTGTGGAATTTCATTTGGCTCATTGTTCGCAGATATATAGGCTGGGCACATGCACAGCTTAAAGGGGCAAATGGGGGGCTTTGCAGCAACCTCCCATTTTGCCTACCGCTGACGCCCTTGGGCATGGAGGTAAAGTCTCACGGCGGCAGCTGCGCCCCAGGTAAAAGAAGTACAATAATCAGGGTAAAATTAAATTATTATAAAATTTTATCACAGTAAAACAAATTACCAACTGTCTAGGACAGTATTTAAGACTTTTCACAGTTTAAAAACTCTTTTTTTTTAAAAATAACACTTGGAACTCCACAACACATCTTGCATTGGTATGTATTTGATATTTAAATTATTTTTTATTAGTTTTTGGATTTTTTATTTATAATTTTTGTGTATGTGTATATATTATGGTTGTTTTGAAGTGATTTTTTTACTTTAGTTTTCTTGAATTTTTCTTTGTATGATATAAAATGTAATATATAAGTGTAACCTTAATATAAAAATTATTAGGGTTAAGAATCATAATTAATTTTTGTTAAGACCTCAAAATGTTAAAATCCAAACAACAAACAGAATCCTAAATTTGAATGTTGGTTAAACCCTAATATGATAAAAGAAAATTCTAATATTTATCTTTTCTAAGTAAAAAAGTTCAGTATTCAGCTCTGTGTAAATTGGCAGCAGCTGAAACTGCCAACATATCCTAAAAAAAAGGATGTGCCACTTTTGCCCTTTTCTGAAGTTTTGGGGGCAAAGTGGGGGCTGAGATATGCATGTGCCCAAGGCAATAGAGCATTGCACTGCACCACCTAGAGCTTATCTATTAATTCCCAGTCAATTATGTGACCCAACAACTACCTAGCAATGCACCATCCATTGGACAAGCACTACTATGAAGCACAATTGCAGATGAATCACAACTTAGTTACCAAGTTTTCATCCTGTAAACCCTTCTAGTTCCCCCTCACACTACCTAGGTCACTACCAATGTAAGTAGGTAAATAGCCCAGATAAATAGGTTCCAGGTAATAGAGATGGTTATCTGTAGGTAGGTAAGTAGATAAAGGCACTTGGTGCCTACTAGGTAAGTAGATGCATGTGATGGTTAGTACTAATGTTGTTATGATATATAAGGTGCAACCTGAGTATATAGTACTGATATCATGTATATTAGTATGAAAGAACATACCAGTCTGATATCACCTCAGGCAATACCAGCCTTATACCAGTATCAGACTGGTAGGTACCTGAGATAATACCAGTCTCATACCCATTATCTCAGTCTCAATACCAAGGTTTATGCCAACCTCATACCAAGCAAAAATCTGCCTTGGAACCTATACCAGAGTCCAATACCAGGAACAGGCAGAATACAACAGTGTTGAAAGTGATCCAACACCAGTGTCAGGCAAGTATGAAAGTATTCAATACTAGTACCTGACTGACATGTGAACAGGGACATACCAGTACGACACTGCATATTACAGAGCAAATCACCATGGTTTTAGATATGGGATAGGACTACAATGAAAAAGCTCTTCCCATCCAAACACCTTCTGTCATGCCTGGTGCACTGGTGGGTGCTGCTTGACTCTTGCCACTCACTCATATTCTAGTAATTCGAGTCGTGCTCAATCTCACCTTTGTATCATGGGAGATGAAGTGGTTTTTACAAGTATTACAGCAGATTCAAGCTAACCACAGTTGAAATTTTTGAGCAAACACCAGTGAACCAGCAAAGGTTTTGAAGGTTTCGGAGTGATGAGATAGGTTATTGCTTCCCAATAGCCTCTGGTGCATCACCTATTATTGCAAATAACCAGTCATGTAAAGCTCAATCCAGAACTCTGATACCATTGTTGGAGTTTCTGCTGCATGCCAGATATGTAAGCAAAGTCACACTAGACATTGCAACTGGTCCCGGGTTGACAGCCATCTGCTCCAATGAAACAGTGAAATTTGTTCATGTTGAAGTTATTCAAGTGCAATAGTAGGAAGAGTGGTGTAATGGCTGCAACAGTTCTTATGCTAGTCACAACCAGTCCTCAACATCTGCTGTATACTCATCTGAAGCAAAACACTAAAGGATTGGTTGTCACACCAGGAAAATTGTTTCCACTGAGATCTACTCTTGGCAACTTAACTGGCTACAAATCCATACAGGAAGCACTGAAACCTGTTTTCAACAGTAGGACTGGAGTGGGTCTTTGTCCAAATGGGGGTTAGAATTGCAATTTTCATGGATCTCAAGCAGAATATCAATGTCATTAGTCATTACCTGAACTGTGATAAGGATCCAATATTCTTACAATCTGCCATAACACCATGAAAGGGCTGTCCAGAATCTGCAGTAAGAACCTAAAAAATAGCAGTAAAGGCAGTCCATTTGTACCATCAGCCATCAGCAAAAAGGAAACTGCCAAAATAGAGTCAGAAAATCACAAATGAACTTGCTCCAATAGTTCACAGCCGAACTATGTAAGACCATTGATGTATGTTCAGCAAGATTCAACCTATGCCAAAACACTAACCTTTGTGAACTTTTGGATTCCACAAGTTTCTTTAGAAACACTAGTATCACATCCAAAAGTTAAGACTCTTTTGGGTGGTCACATTCAAGGCCCAGCTTTTCTGGCAAGGTCTGGTCCTATGGGGATCAACATTCAATTTCTTCAGGCACCTGGTTTGCATCTGCTGGTAAAATGAAATGAGAAGCAGTGAAAAGTGCCAAAACAAGGGCATATATTGTTCATGCATTTTGCACCGAAATCAAGACCTTAAGCCCTGGCAACTTATTGCTGTAACTGTGTGATAAATGCCACACTAATGTGTATTCCCACTTGGCCTTTGCACCTGAGGAGCTACTGGAGCAGACACTATAGCTTCAGAAATACAGTCACAATGCAAAGCTCAAAATCAGATGATGCATGAACTCAATCAAACAATCCTCACACCACCCACTGTGGGGGAAGGGAACTTGCACATCTGGGCATGTTGCTAAGGTCTACATTCCAGTGCTTATGATTTAAGGGTTAGAGAACTAACTTTTTGGATTTGAGTCTCAAGTTGAAGAATAGGATTGGCTGAAGCCAAGAAATGCGTCCAATGTGTTGACAAGAGCAAATGGGGTGGATGGTGGATATGGAACGAGGGACTGAAGGTCCATGCTCTGCAGCACATGAACCAAAGAAGAAGGGCTGGCACACAGCAAGTATTTTTTATCTGCTAGCTCCTCTGCCAGCTCACACTGATGGTTGTCCATCAGCAAATCATTCACTACCACCACAAGAGGTTTCTTTGCCCGCAGTGTCTCAAATATGCTACCTGATCCTGCACAACTCAGTTGCAAAATGCTTATACTTCAGTTCCCATGTAGTATTGAAAGAACCCAGGACATATATAGTCGACAGTTGGACAAAGCATCAAACCCAGAGTGAAGAACACAAAGAAGAAACTTCATATATACTAATGTCAATCACCCTTGAGCTTTAAGAAAAAGGCAAAGAAAAACAAGTTCTAACAAGTACAATGGCTTGGAGAAAATGGCAGAAAGATGTGACTAGATCTTGACTTCCAAGATTCCTCTGAGCTCCAAATTAGCTTTTAGAAGACAATGAATCAACAAAGCCAAACATATCTTAATATGCCAAAAAAGTGCAGAGAAAAAAACTCCCATGGATAAGAATTTGAAGTAACTGTTGGTTTTCAATTCTGGCAAAACCCTAAACTAAGACAAAAGGAATGAGTGCGATCATAACCTCACAAGTTTCTATCAGTTTCCAATTCCAGTAAAACCAAAACTAAGACAACAAGAATAAGTGTGATCCTCACTTCAAGAGTGTCGGTCAGTTTTAAATTCCAGCAAAACCAAAATTATGACAACAACAATGAGTGTGATCATAAACCTCACAAGTTTCTGTCAGTTTTCAATTCCAGCAAAACCAAAAGTAAGACAACAAGAATGAGTGTGATCATAACCTCATTCTGGAAGCAACAGGGAATCCAAACATGGATATCCATCCTTACAGAGCACCTGCATGGTGTTTCAAAGGGTTCCAAGGTTGCAAGGAAAACAGGCTTCAGATTCCTACAAGGCTTGTCTTCTTTTGATTTAGGTGGAAGGCAATAATGCACACACCTGCATGGCTGATCACAAGGGCAGATGAGCTGATGTAGTCAGCCAAGTTTGGAGCAAAAGTGAAGTAATCCACTTTCAAGCTTCCATCTTCTCCATCAGACTGCAGCAGCAGCAGCTCGCACGAGAGGTGATCAGTAGAGAAAGGAAACCAGCCAGGCAGAGAAAAAGACCCAGAAATGCAACAAGAAGGATTGAACCCACAACTTTCCAAATCCATCAAGGAGACCAATTGTGGTTGCCAATCTGATGCGTGAAGACAGTCCGATGGGTATTACCTTGGTAGGCAAAAATGAGCCGCGGCCGAGTTGTATGAGAAGGGAGGAGTAACCATGGCTGGCTAGCACTTGCTTGCACTCCTGTGAAACCACTTCCTTGACCAAAGCATCAAACAACGTTGTACCGACCGTGACAAACACCCGACCTTTGTCTCTACTGGTACCCATTTCTCCTCTCCCTCCCTCGACAAGCCTGAAACGCCTCAAACCTCATCTACTGCTTAACCGCCAACCCATTCACATCTTCGCAACCATTTGCAGCAAAACCCACGACACAATTTGTTGTAAGTATTGCAACACCTTTCTATTGACATCCGCAGCAGCATGCAAAAGAATTTGCGGCAACCCATGATCGCTCATGGCGTAGGAACGACGCCTGAAATCATCCAAGAGCATTCACTGTGGCATCAATGCAGCCGATTCTATAGAATCTGATTTTAGGTTAGAGAAGAGCCAGAGAACTAGAGCGCATTTCGATTGTTTCTAGGTTTTGGAAAAAAGCTTCAACAGCATCCATAAGCTACAAGGATCTGAATTTGTAAGCTAGAGGAGAGAGAGTTACTGCTGCTGCAAATCTGGTCGCATCTTGCCGAATTGAGATTCGCAATGTGGTGGATTAGGTCACAAGTTCCATTCTGATTTGAAGGTGATTTTGCCACAGGAAAATTGTAACAAGGGATATTTGCAAGCGAGAAGACTGAAGAAGAAGAAGAAGAAGATTCTCTTCCGTTCCTCTTCTGCTGAAATCGGAGGAGATTTTCTGAGGAAGCGTAGGCTTGCGGGTTGTTGTGATGGGGTTTATTCGCAGCAGTTTCTCCTTCATGGCTGGGGCATTGCTGGGAGTTTATATCGCACAGAACTATGCAGTACCCAATGTCAAAACACTCGTCACCACTGGAGTTGTGGTTGCAAAGCAGTTGGAGACACAATACCGCAAGCCCAAGGACGATGACTAGAGTTGGGTCCGCCTCTTTGGCTGGCTGCGGCAAAGAGACACATGAGATAGCAAACAAACTGTCGTGAAGATCAGCAATGCTCATCTGTGCTGATGAGTGTCACTTCTCTTCTGATGTTTAGTATTTCAAAAAGAGGCAAACTGGCTGCTGGTTCTTCAATCATATTATTGCTTCTGCTAGAATACCTAGGGCTTAGTTGTGGATGAGTTGTGAGTTGCAGCAACAGAATCCTGGAGCAATTGTTTGAGATTCAACTTTCTATTGATGCACTCCATGACACTGATGATTCCATTGAGACATGGTGCATCTCTCTCTCTCTCTCTCTCAAAATGCCTTCCCTCTTCAGGCAAGTTTCCTGAGTAATTCAGATTCCATTTCTTTGCACTGTATTGTTCAAGGTTTGTGTTTGTAGTCTGCTCTGTTCTGTTGATGCTTGTTGGTGAGTCCATCTACTGCCGGTCCTCATCACTGCCAGTCTTGTGATGGAAACTCAGTGTGTTGGTCAAAAGTATTTGATATTAACCTACACCCATTGCCAAGAACTGATAAATTCAGCTGGGAATGTTATGCTTGGTGGTCAATACCATACATGTTGCTGTTGAAGGTTTTCAAAGATGCATATGACTACAGTCTCAAAGAGCTCCTCGATTTTGTTTCATGGTCTTGTTTTCTCTTTTCTTTAGGGTTCCTCTTTTTCATGCTTGCTCTTTGTTGCCAGATCTGAAATATCCATATCCTTTATGATTGGATATTCTCTCAATTCTTTTCAGTGTGTCCTCCATTGGAAGTATTGTAAAGTTCTCGGTACTATGAGGATGCTGATAAGGAATTTTTCCTTTACTTAATTCTCAAGCAGCAGTTGGTGTCCCACTGGGTACAAAATGTGAATTTAGCCTATTCTTTTATCTTTTTGCATGTGAGTTTATCTTTTTGGAATGTTTAGTCAAATTGATTTCCTATCTTCTCCTCTCTTCCTGCATTCCTTTCCCTTCTCTTCTTACGCTCCCTTCTTCTCTTGGTTTGTATTTAGAGTTTCTATTGCCTTCATGTTGTGGGCTAGCTAACATTTTGGGTGAGTCTTCCTACTACTTCTGAGTTTTGTGACAGAGACTTGGTACACTGATTGATGTTTGACATTGGCCTGTGCCCTGAATCGATGGGGAACCAGATGGGGATGCTATGATTGTTAGTTGTTGATGGTGCCTGAACACGTGAGGACTATCAGACAATTGGTACTTTTCAGTTCTATGGTGCTATTTTTAGTTGATGTTTCTTTTATGTTCCTCTTGGACTTTGCTGCTCTTGTGGTTTGATCTGAAATCTCTAACCTTATTAGTGGGTCATCTGCAATATCTATGTTTTCTTGATTCTTGATACTTATAACTTTCCATATGTATGCAGAAATATTGTGTATTTGTATATTCCCTGTTGATGTTGTAAGTATTTCTCTTAGTCTCTTGATCTGTATGAACATGGCAAGTTCTCTCACAAGGAAAAGTTGATCAGGTTTCTTGATGGAGGCTTCATCAGAGATTATAAACATTGCATTTGCATAGATTGGTTTTCAGAATGTGCAGTCATGGGTGATTGGTTTTTAGAATATGGAGTCATTAGTTATCCAACTATGTGCTCCTACACCAGACATGGAGAGTATCAGCTCCTGAAAATCATTCACTGGGTCGTCTTGATTGTAGTGGCTTTGCTGAAAGGATATGGTCAGAGTGCAGGAGACCCCAACTATTAACCTCCATGTAGGCCTCTGTATGCCTTAGGCTTAGTGCTTGACACTCCAATCAGATTAGAATGTTCTTATCTATTATGCCCACTGTCAGGAGCTGATATAAGTCATGGGAAATGAAGGCAGCTAGTGAGGGTGATGGTCATAACCTTGAGTGATTCTCTCAAGTTTCTGCCTGCACTTGTTCTTGTTGTGTCTGTTTGGTTTGGCCACAACCAATTTACCATTTACCTTCAAAATGTTATTGTGGAGATTTCTCTGCAATCTCATAGACATGTCTCTGCCTCCAGAATATTCTTCTGCATGGACACCTGTGGCATGGCTCTGAGACCCAAGTCCCAACCTTCCAACCCAACTCAGGTGTGAGAAAGTCTTATGTCACATAAAGGTAAGGTAACCGGAGTAAGTGCAGTAGTACTGCCCTCTTCATTGCCAAAGCTAGGTATGTGTCTGGAAACTGTTGAGTTATCTCATCTTGAGTAGAATATGCTGCTTGCTCCAATTGTTGTAGTGCCACTCCCTCAATTCCTTTGAAAGGGGTGTCCTGATTGTTGTGTTAATTTGTGATCTGTATTCTGGAGCTTTTGTTTGCCTTGTCCTTCTTGTGAATGGGTTCTGATCCTTGCATTTTTTATATACAGGGTTTTTCTTTTGTTGCTTTAGGCTGGAGAAGGCCTGCTCCCATGGGCCTCCCTTAATTTTTGGACCTACACCCTCAGGCTACTGCCCTTAAGGCTACAACCCTCAAAGGAATTGTGCGAGCAGACCTTCCCTTAGTACAGAAAGAAGACCTGCTTGTTTTTTCTTAGTGTTTTTGCAGATACCTTTATAGAGCATAAAAAACCTGCAGGCATTTCAAAAAATAGAATGCCAATTGGGCATTCCATTTTTTGAAACACCCGTCTGAGTCTTCCCATTGCTTCCAGAAAGGCAACAGAAACTCAGGACGCAGATTGTGTATAATGGTTTGCCCAAGTTTTTGGGAAGATTCTTATATGCTTATCTACACCCACTGTTGGGAGCTGATGAACTCAGTGGGTAGCCATGGCAGCTTGTCACTGCTGTTTGCGATGAAGGTGATGGTCTGTCACTTTGTGAGCAACTCTCATGAGGTTATGACTGCACTCAATGTCGTGTTACCTATAATTGTTGTTGTGGAGATTTCTCTGCAACTTCATCAAGCTTTTTGAAACACCCATAGTCAGGATTTCCTCATGATGCTAGGAGGGTACCAGTTGGGTACCCACCAGAGACTCAACCAGTTGGTATAGGGAGGGTGTTTTGAGTGTGGCTGTGGAGAGTCAACAATTCCACATGGAATTTGTGGAGACCACACACAAAAACACAGACCAGTTCAGTTGCAGGAAAACTTGGACTGGTTTACAGGATTTCAACTCTTGGCATCGGTTATGAGGTGGTGATCTGTTTATAAATTCTTTCAGTTTACTAATAGCATCTCCGGGAGTGCTCGATCTGTGATCCTACACGGTAAAATTGGATGAAGAAAGGTCAAAATATGCCAGTTTCGCTGAAGAAAATAGTTTTTGATCAGCATAATTGAACAGTCTGCGGTGGCTTGTATATGGCACAGCAATGTTGTGCACCTGCAGAAAAGAGTGTAATAAATATGATCTGACTGCTACTCAGTGTTTCTGATTGGCTTACCATAATGATGGGTCCAGATGGTTTCCAGATGATTGAAAGCATGCCTACAACAAAACACTCAATTTGGTCAAGGAACCATGAAGATGTGGGTTTTTTGTGTAAGGGGGTTCGTTTTTGATGATAGACCTATTAAAACAGTTTTGAATTTTGAGATTAAATTTTTTGGTTATTGTTTTGTTGCCTTTGGAATATAATAGAGTATTGTAGATCCTTAGTCAGTGCACCCATATTTTTTGAATATTTCAAAATGGATTAAAAATGAAAAAGATATGGGGTTCGAAATTAGAAGGGTCTAAAAATATTTCTTCGAAAACTTTGAAACAAAATATCTTTTGTCTTCTTCCTCCTCTTCTTGTGTTTTTTTCGTCATTCTTTCGCTTCCAATGTTCAAAGAACATTTGTAATCCTCTACTTTATGCTTCCATTGATATAAAAATTGTTCAATTTCATCAAAGAATAAAAAAAGTATTGAAAAATGGTTAGTAATAAGCTTGTGTTTAGTGTTGGGTGGTTTTAGGTACCAATTAAATATTAGACAACTACTACCTATAATAACTATCTAGCTTAATCTACCTAATAAATATTGTAAGTAATAATATCACACAGGTTATTATTATTATAAATATTGAAACTAATATGTACATTAAATAATATCATTATTATTATCATTATTGTAATTAATTTTAGCCTAGGCTACTTACATTTTTATAATTATAACAATTAATAATATTATAATATGATCCTAACTTGGGCTAATAATTACTAGCTAGCCTATTAATTAATGTAACATACATGATGCCTAGGTTTTGTTAAACTAGGGCTAACCACCTAAGGTAGGCCTAAAGTTAACCCACATGGCAACTAGACCTAGGCCATTGCCCTATGGCACCAAATCAGAAATTCCTAGACCTATGGCACATGCCAAGTGTGACATATAGGTACATAATTTTAAACATAGGCCAGGTGACAACTAAATAAAGTAAAGATTTAACTAACATGGCACCTAAGCTAAGTGTAAACCTAGGCCACATGGGAACCTAGACCTATCCAAGTTTTCTACTAATGAACTTGCATAGGTCCACTTCAATACCAAGCTTTTGACTAACCTAGTAGATTGTATTGAAACTTGATATCACCTGCCTTGTATTAAACTTTCAAATTTTTAATAACCTTTACATGAATGATCATGTTATTATCTAGGTATGTTATCAATCCTAAAGAACTAAACATTTTTACAATAAAAAGACAAAAATAATGAATTAATTACATCAAAAATAAATAAATTCAAAAGAATCGGGGTGTTTTTTTATAATATTGGAAAGATATCAGAAATTAGAATATAATGAAATTTATTTCATAAGTTTTGCACTTAAAATGAAGGAGATATTGAATTTTAAATGATCATCTACCATAATACCAAGTTGGCACTCAAGTGCCAAATAATTATTTTATTTTTCAAAATTCACTTTGACAACAAAAAAAAATTAAAATTTGAAATTTTGGCATTAAATATGGGCAACTTATTTGGTAGGCTCCTTAGACTTTAAACCTCTAATATAATGAGATTAATTTTCAAAAATAATCTTCCTTTTCAAAATTTCCAATTATCCTTTTCAATTGGACAATTTTTTAAAAATTCAACATAATTTACAAAGATAATTTAACAATTGTTGAACCTAAAAAAAAAACTATTGTATTGGCAAAGTTGAAAAGAAGTTATAATATTGTTGCAACAAAGTTGGGTCAAAGTCACAACTTGTTACATTACATTTCATCCATCCAACATGATACACTATCATCCATCCACATGTTTTGATTTACCAAACAATTCAAATTTAGACTTGTAATGTTGCCACATCACCCAAGGAAGCATGATGTTTAAAAAGGTCATTCTTTTAATCAACATCCCAACTATAGGTTAGAGAGCTTATTGATGTCAAGAATATTCCAAAGATGGCCCTTTAGTCGAGACTTGCTTTCAACTGTCCACTAAATTAGTAAACGAATCAACTTCCTTGGTAATCACCATTAATTTGTTTTTAAAGGTAAAAATTTACAATTGGAACATAATTGAAAACATGTAGTTGAAAACATTTTAATAGAAAAAGGGCCATTTTCTACTAGTGCCAAACAATCAACATCAACACCATGTTGCACAAAAATATGTTCATCGTAGCTTTCCTTTTTGGAGAAATCTTGTATTTTTCCAATGTTTTAGCCATGTTGAATTTGGTTTGACTTTGGATTGCTTGAATAGTCTTGTTAAATTATCACACATCGTGTCCCATGGATCCCCTAAATAAACAAATTGAAACAAAAAATAATACTTCAAGTACAATATCAAAATTCAAAAATAGAATTGTAAGCATTATCAAAGCACATTAGCTTACCTCTTGCAAAGATGGATAAGAAGCCAAATTTGTAAATTCAAATTTGACAACATGCTTAAACATGATAGGATTAAGAAAAAAATCAACGAAACTACTCAAGCTCTATAACAATAATGAAAAAAGGAGCTACAAATGTAACTTGACCCCTTGGAAAATGTCTATAGAAAATTAAATTCATGCTAAACTATGGAAGAAGTAAATAATCATGTTACAACAAGGAAGTTATTTTTTATTACCTCTTACAAAGAAAAGCTTGGTATATTGTTTGATAAAAGAAAAGCCTTTTCCAAGCAAAAATGAGATCCAAAAGTCCATAAGAAAAGACACAAAAGAAATACAAGGTCATAAACAATCATCATGAAAGACTTCGAACATCAAAAACCACCAAGCATGGAAAAAAATTTAGGCTCCAAACAAAAATTCAAATACAACTCCAAACATAAGCTACAAACACAAATCCAAATACAAACCTCCCCCAAAAGATTTTTTTTTTTCTTCTTTTTCTTTTTTTTTTTCTTTTTTTTTTTGAGAGAGAGAGAGAGGGGCTAAGCTCGACTTTTTCCGAAACATGAAAATAAATAAATAAAATAAAATAATTGTGGAAAAAAACAAGGCTCCCACACTTGAGCCTTTTTTTTTTTGTTGGTTTTTTTTTCTTGAGGCCTAGATTGTAGGAGGGGATGAGGTGCCCTTTGGGGCTTTATGGGGGTGTGGGAGCCTTGTTGGTTTTCATTCCATAATAACCTTTCACAAAAGTCTTTATTTAAATCTCTTTCACAAACCCATAGATAATGGCAAACTAGTTATCAATCATCTTATCATCAAGGATTAACTACCCAAGTAGAGTCACCTCCTAGTAAAATGGAGATAGTAAGTGCAAATCTATCACTAGTAACTAGGAAATCATTGGGTTGCTTACTACGATAATTAGGTTAAATAATTTGTGGACCCCTAAATCAAGACATCAATCATCCAACATGAGTTTTGGAACTTGTTTTTTACAAATAGAAAATCATATATCTTGGATGTTCCTAGAAGATTACACTAGAGACTTGGAATAAAAAAACAAAAGTTCATCACTATATGAAAAGTTGATATTTGTGATGTGGCCTAATATACCATTGTTGACATTTTGCAATTTACTTTCCTTTCTTCAATATAACAAATGTGGGACAAGGCGAAAGCTACACAAAAACTTTGGAATGAAAAAACAACATTTATTGCTAGGTAGCCAAAATGCAATGTTCAATCCCTTATTGACCAATGCACTAATATAATCCCACATCAAATCAAAGGAATTGGGAATTGTTGACAAGATATTCACCTTTTGATTCCTAGTAATGAAGTATGCCAAATGTCACACATGTGTATTTAATCATGTTAATTATTCTAATTTTTTTCCTTGTCCTCACTTGAGTCAATTCATAAATATACCCAAAAAATAAACAGATTAAACTCATTATTTTTCATTATCATATGTGTGTGGTTGTAGATTAATAATGAATTTAAGATTGATAAAATCTCTTTGTGTATTATGAGCCAATTGAAAAGAAAATATCATCTCAATGTGGATGTGCAAAAAAGAGTTTTGATGTTTGTAAAATGCATAGTATGTGAATCTTTGAAAGACCTAATATCCAAAGTTGAAAAAAATTGTGCTAACATTGAGGAGCATGAAATGAAGTTTAAAAACATGACAAGCACTAAGAGTCATGTAATCAATTCTACCATGGTTGGAAAGTGGAATCCATCCAATCAATCAAGGAATTTTTGTGCATTGTTCACAATAAGATAAATCATTTGAAAATTACATTATTAAAGCTAGAAGTGAAAAACAAATGCAAGCTTGAGTCAATTGTTGATTACTCTAACTAAAATGATTGTTCATGAGCACATGAATGAAGTGTTTGTTCAATATTCCAATCAATTATGGCCAAATGATTTGAATTTCACCATTGGATCTTTTTCATGTTTTCTTTGGAGAAAGAATTAGTTTATGAATTGTGAAAGTTATTTGTTTATGAATTATGAAATGAATTATTTGAGCAACTAGTGCAAGGAGTTAATAATGTGTGAAAGCATTGAAAGCATTTGAACAATTTGTTGGTGCAAAACCTTTGTCTAAAAAAATTGTTGTTCCAATTAAACAACTATGTGAAAGATAATAAAAATAAACAGAATTTGCTTGCCTTTTGTCATTATTAATAGCTAGGGAGGTTTTTAAAGTGGTGCAATTGGGCTTCCTTGTTGTTGGTCATACCCATGATAACATTGACAAAAGTTTTGGCTATTTGTCAAAAAACTTGACAAAACAAAATAATTATGCATTGGTAGACTTGATGAAAACTTTTATGGAAATTCCTAATTTCAAATCTTGAGTGCAAGGTTATTTGAAGGATGGCCCCATGGTATTGGTTAAACATATGAACACACATCTATTTTTATTTTTTGTGGATTTTTCTAGGTGGCTAGTGATGCAATACAAGGTTTCACCAATTAATGCAATGTGGAGTTTGAAAGATGGCACTACAATTGGATTGTGAAAATTTGATGATAAAGGTTGCTTGAAGTTATTAAGTGGAGTTTTGAAAGTTATTCAATTTCATCCTATTTTAAGTTAATGGTGCTTTGAAGTCAATTGAAAACGAGGAATTTGTCAATAGCATAATCTCAAAATATTTGGAGTTTTGGCAATTAAACATTTTGAATATTGGTATTTCAAAATTATTGTCAAAACCGCTTCCATAACAAAGTCTCATATTGTAAAAGGGATTTTAACTATCCAACAATTGGAAGGTTAATTCTGTGTAATTTTCTTTTCCAACTCCACATGTCCTTGAGGATAAGGAAGATCAAATTATACGTCCTTATGTGGCCCTAAAACCACAAAGGTTTCTTTGAAGATAACAACTTACATTCATTTAAAAGATTTACACAACAAATATTTTACTCTTGCACAATCGCTTGATCCTCAAATGTACTTAATATAGATGGGAAGAACACACATTGATGTTGTTAAGGATAAAAACAATGAACATTATTTAATAGTGCATGTTCCATGGTAGGTGCCCTTAAAAAAAAACATGCAACAATGCAAAGTTGTACCAAGACTATTGATAAGGAAGGTGGACTTCTTCTGTCAAACTTCCTAATGTGTGTTATAATTGGTTGTTGATGAATGTGTCATTTGAATCTATTTAATGATATATTAATATATTCCCACAATGACTTGAACTATTAGTTTTTCTAATAATTAAATTAAATAATTTAGCTTCATTATCTTGGAATTAAAGTGTATGATACTAGCATTTAGTGGCCACCAAAAACCAATGTCATATTGTAATTACTTGAATTATTGGTTTTTTTAATATCTAAGCTTAATAACTTAGTTTCAATATTTTTAAATAAATTGAAATGATTTGAGCAACATTCAACAATGCCTTGAATTTAAAATTTTTAAAAATAATAAACATATTGAAAAGTAATATAATTTTGATGCTAAAAATTCTCAAAATGAGAACTTATTGGCCATGGCCACCATTTTTTTTTGGGTCAACTATTAATTTGTATTTTTCACTCCATTAAATGTATTATATATGTCATTATGTGTGGGAGTTGTGTACAACAATGATAATTTCTATCAATATTTGCTTATCAACTTTCATTTTTGTAATAGGTTACTTTGAAAGGAATGAAAAACTAACAATTTTGTTTAAAATCATGTAACAATTGACCATTTGGAAGTTACATACTTGTAGGAAAACTTTGATTTGGGGGCCACCAAATGATGCAGCAATAGATATTAATAATATTTTGTTTCATTAGATGATAAAACAAATAATTGTTAACATTTTTTTGTTTCAAAATTAGTAGAAAAATAGATCCCAACCACTAGGTTGGAAAAAAACCTAAAATTAATAGTTTAATCCAAAATTAACTAAATACATGTTTAAACCTTGTGAAGATCTACTAGTATATGGTGGCCATCACAAGGGTTTAAGGGCACCCAATAAAACAAGTTAAGTCCAAAATTGATTTAATAAATATTCGTAGTGGCATATCCTAGAACCCAAAATTGGATTGTCCTTCCCTTACTAATTAGATTAATTATGTGTAAAGTAGAGCACCACTTCTACCTTGTTATAATGTTTTCATTAATATGAAATTTTAATTAAAAAAAATTTGTGTGAACAAGTATTGCAATGTTTATCAATTTTCATCATTCATTGATCACAAGTCAGGTTTTTTCTTCTTATTTTTTACTTTAGGAAATTATATTGATTAGTCTTATGTGCTAGATTTAACTATGTATAATCAAGGACCAATATTTTTATGTAGATTTAATTTTGTGTCACCAAAGATCTAGTCACCAAGTGTTTGGATTTGAACGCAATAATTGGTGATCAAGTTTAGTTGTTTACATATTTCAACTACCAACTTTGGGCATACAAGGAATGGCCACCACTTCCAAAATAACATTACAAAAGACAAGAAAATGGAATGAAGTATGCCTTGTGAAATGCAAAGCACACCTTCTTGCATTGTGGGTTCTATTTTCCATGGATCTTGGGCAAATGAATCTCCTTATTGTTTTATATAACATTCCTTGAATCCTTGCATTGTTTTACTTAGAATTCATTTGACCTCAATGGGCATTCTTATCCAAGTGTTTTTTCTTAATGAAGGTGTTGACCAAATAGAGAAAATAGAAACTAGAAGAAAAGAGTTTAAATGGATAATAATCAAATTCATGCTACATGTAGATGCTAAATGTGTTGTAAAAATTCATGTTACTATAACACAACATCACGCTTGTAACTTGTATTGTAATATTGAAAGCATTAAAGGGTGGCCATATAGTAGACTTTATGTCATGAACAATGTTTTAAGTATTGATATCCATCACACATTGGAACAACCCAAGGCCATAAATGATTATCAAATTAGTTTAAATTTGTGAGAAAATTCAAAAGATCCAAATTATTAGGAAGCATGTGAATTTTATTATTATCCCATTAAAAACTTATTTCTTCTAGTTTCCAATTTTTAAAAAAATTATGTTATCTTTTTTGTGTATGTACTAATGGATCACACCCCCCAAGTTGTTATATTACCAAATAAAAAGTGTTATAAATCATTTTTATCATGTCTACAAATTTCAACTTAAATTTACATGAGAAATAAGAATGCTATTAAAGTTCCAATTTCTAATTTGAATTTTTGATTGAATTAATGATAATCTTGCACTTTGTTGAACTATTGAATAAATATATTCCTATTGAAGATTACTAAAGCATGGATTTAGTAATGATACATGTTTCCATCATACATATTCAACCTCAAGCTTTAGTCAACTTTCATATATCCATTTTGTATAAATGTAATGCCAATGTTTTTTACAAAGTTTCTCGCTTGAGATTTTATCTTGGCATCAAGCTAGTATAATTGAGAAATTTATGGAATTGAGAACTACCTAGTAGAATGCAATTTTTTTTGAAATATGGGGATGAAAACAATGGTAAGATGAGAATTTAACAAATACAATATCATTTTGTTTTAAATGCCTTCAAATTGAATATCATTTACTAATACCTTAAATTAAATAATGAACATTTAAAAAAATTGCTTAAGTTTAGAAATCTAAATAACTTTGCATATACATATAGTCCCAATTTATTTGATATAATTTGAGGAGATCATTTATTATACAATTGAGAATACATGTGCACTAACTTTAATGCTATAGTTGAAAAAAAAACATTCATATAAAATCAAATAATAAAACACAAAAAATACTAAAAAAACACTTAATCAATTATCATTTAAACATGACAATGTTTTCCACATTTGAAGGCTATTGTTTCCATTTCAAAGCTAGCCACTTTTTTAATCAATTTCGATTAAAAAAAACATAATTGCAAAACTTTTTTTCATGTTTGACCAACAAATATCCACATGATATTTGGCAACTAATTAATCTAGAACCTTCCTATGGTTGGGTCAAATATAATAAATGATGATGATAAAGATCTAGAGGGGTGATCATATCCAACAAACACTAGAAAAATGGTCACTAGTCCTCACCACTTGGGCTATTAACTAATATGTGTGACAACTTCAAATATAGGTAGCCTATTCTAAGGGGAAAAAAATGTTACTTACGAACAAGAACAATTAAAAATTCACCTGAAACCTCATTGAATGTATCATTTGTTTTTGGAACACGAATTACAAAATTTTCTTTTAAACGCTGAAAAAAAATATTTGCAAGCTCCAAACCAATGTGACCTTCAACAAGCTCTCCAAATGTTGCCCTCATGGCATTTGACATTAGGTCACCATACAAGTCTGGATTTTCAAATAATGAGTTTTGAACTTCTTTAGACATTTCAGTGGAAATAGCTTGTTTTAGTAATTCAAGTTTTTGAATCACAAAGACATTTGTTTTGTCAATTGCCATACGAACGTCCTCCATACTTGCATGATAGATTGGGATGTTGAAAGAATCCCTTAATTCTGCATTGATCAAACCCTACACCCATATATTTCAAATATTGTGATTAGTTTTCATTTAAAATGATATAACCAATAATGGACATCATGAACCTTGGAAAATGATTCTAATAGGATCATATTATACATAAACAATATATATATGGGAATTGTGTAACTATATATTTTATGTATTATAATTTTAAACAAATCTACTCCTAATCCTTATATAATGCTTTGAATATCAATTGATATTTTCATAGGTTTTTTGGCATTCCTCATATTCATGAAAAAAATGTACATATATTTCCACAATTATATTAATGAATTTTGCATAATAACGTTTAAGAACTAGAATTTGTTGCACATCATTAAATAGGAAGAAATTTTCACCCACCTCAAAAATTAAATCTTCCCAACTAGCCTCCCAAGCTTCCATACCAAAATCCATACATGGGTGGTGGGGTGGTTCATCAACAATTTCCATTGTAGGAAGGTTTGTCCATCTACCACGGAATAACAAAACTAGAAGTCCACCTGGTGCCAATTCAGTAGCTCGATGAACCAAAAACTTTTGAAATTTTTCTTGAAAAACCTCCCCGCAGGCCTCAAGAGCTTTTGGATTTTGTGCATTAATGAAAGTTTGTCCTTTGTTGTATGCGATGGAAGCTTTGTTTTGAACAACTTTGGGCAACTGCATCATAATCATTAGTTTAAAATTACACAAAAAGAGTCAACAATCATAAAGTTAAAAGTAACATGAAAAGAAATTAATTTTTGATTAGAGGCTTTTATTGATCATCATGCTTAGATCAATAATAGATAATACATGGAATTTTTTAATGTAATGGCCGTTGATCAATTATAATCACAACGATTATCTTGCCAATCCATTCACCTATTTTTCCAAGTGGATATGATCATTCCTATTTGAAATGAAAAGCAAGAAGGGCAGAAAGATGCATGATAAAAAGTATGCTTACATGGGGAAGCCAATGCAAAGAATTAGTTGAAAGGACAAGATGAAGACTTGAAGAAGGAAACAAGCGTTCATAAAATGAACCCGGGACAGCTGCAGCATAATATCTTCGAGTGTCGATCTTACTCTCTGCTTTTTTTGTGCTTCTTCCAAAACCTGATTTCAAGGGAAGAGAATTGACATCAAAATAATTGTCATTTCCACCACATCTGATGAGGTTCAAAGGCGGAATTTGTTGGAAAAGAGTATTGAAATCGTTTGTTGAAAGGTCATTGAAAAAATATTGGATCTCTGAGGCACCATTTGCAAAAAACCCAGTGGATATGATATTTGCAAAAGTAAGAGTATTTGCACCAATAGAGCATCCAAGGTCAGCAACACGAATGTTGCCATCCTTGGGGAGTTTGAAATGATTAATTGCATCTCTTAGAATTGGGTGTAAACGTTGGATAGCCAAACTTTGCACCCATGAGTTCAAGGCATAACTATGTGTTCCACTACCAGGTGCCATTCGTTGCACTTCTCCAATATTTGACCTCTCCATTGATTCATTTACAGATAGAGAATTCCAACTTCTCTTAACTATTACCCTTGTTTGTTTTGTGTACCTTTGCCATATAAAGCTTTGTGCATGAAATATTGCAAGATGCAAAAGCTTTATAGGGATTACCCTTGTTTGTTTTGTGTACCTTTGCCGCCTTAAACGTGGAGAAAAGGAGAATAATAAGAACCTTCTTCGTAATTGCTTCAAAACATTTCAAAACATGGATTGCTTTTTTTGACAAAATCGATTTGCAAAATTGTTCTTTACACTTTTAAAATTATTATTTTAACTTACTTTTTTTTAAAGGAATCATTTTGGAAAGTCACATGGCTTTGAATGCTTCTCTTCATTTTCCTTAGATAATGTTTTCCCAGAAGTTATGAATTTTGTTAGGTTAAAGATTACTAACCAACACTAGATTAACCAATACCTATTTGAAATAATTATTGGCAATTCCATTTCTAAAATTTTAAAAATTTGGCAATCCGATCACCTTGATGTTGCCTCATGTCTTGGACCATTTCTTTTCCAAATTATGAAGCATGACAAATTTTTGATGCCTCGATTTGGTTCTTTCTTTAAAGTACTTAGTTTCTTCTAAAGTATCCAAAGTACATTAAACAACACATTATGTATGGGTGACATATTCCTTCGACATGTTCATATATGTTTGACACAAAATTCTCATTGCATTCAAAACTTAGGTAATATTTTATTATGAGTTCAAAAATATAAAAAAATAGAAACTTTGGATGCATGATTTGATATTATGGCCCAAGTTTAGTGTCTTTCAAAGTTGTGAATCAAGAAAACCTAATTCAATGTTGATTTCAACCCTTGGTACAAGAGATTTTCATAGCAACTATTATTGACCGATTTGGATAAAGATGTGACTAACATTTTAAAAAATTGCATGTGTCAAGACTAAGCAAAACTAATATATTACAAATGTGCTTTTACATTATATTCCTCCTTTGGGGTCAATTAAGAAATGGAGTGTCAATTTTTTATGGTATTGCATACAAAAAAACGTTTTGATAACATGTGGTGCAAACCATCAAGGTGACAAACTCAAGTTATGTGCCCTTGATTATGTCGAGCAATTGACACCCTCACTAGCAAATTTAGGTGGGATAACTTCACCACTCTTTAGGATAAAACGTCTAATTAGTACAAAGGTTCTCAAATATAAATCAGAAAGCATGTCTTTGTAGGTCTAGTAGATTGTCATCCTTGCCTCAAGATAAGTGAAAATTTGAGACACGCTTAGATATTGTCATGGATGTTCTTATACCCCATAATTTTTAGATTATAATGCAACTTGTATTGGAAATTATAATAAATCTAAAAAATATATAACTATATACTCCCAAGAACAATACAAATTTAAAAAATGATAATGTTTCTTTGTTAGAAATATATCCTAAATTATATACATTTTAAATTTTCAATGGTGATGTTAGCAAAATGTCAAGAATATGTCATGCTTTAATTTTAGATCTAAGTGGGTGGGTGGGTTGTGATCAAGACTCTATCCATTGCTTTTCCAAATGGTTGTGTAGCTTGTAAGGTGAACTAAAAAGTTAGTGTAGGTGACACCCTCAGAGCAAAGGGTTCCCTTGCTGAAAGCACCAGCAGAATTTTATAGTCTAAAATTTTTCCCATGATAAACACCAGGTATTAAAACTTAAATTGCAAGGAAAATAAAATAAAAAAATAAGGCCGAGTGTTTCCATAAGTGAAATGCCCACTGGAGCAAGCATTTCATTTTTCAAAACATCCCTCTCCATTTCCTGATGACGGATTTCACTTGATAATGTGCCCTCCATATACCCTGAAAAAGTTATGCCAAAAGAGGATTCTACACTATGGTTGTGACTTTAAGTGGCTCAAAAGGAATAAACGTGTTATAATATGCTACAATTGAATTTTGCCACTATGCCTTCAAGAAGTTTTAATATGTAACATAAATATGATGCAACCCTTGTAAAACTTTATTGATAGAAACATGTAGGTTAGGAAAATGTACAAAGGGATAAGAAAAAAAAAAAAACATAAATAGGTTTAGGTCTTAGAGCATCTCCAGTGTTGCTCCGTATGTGGACCCTGAAAAAATATTTCTTACATCTAAGTTTAATCAACTACTTTGATTGAACCCCACCCATAAAACTAAAACTGGGACTGCAAATAGGTGAGAGATGATTAATAGCAAACCACGTGGACCAATCATTATGATCGACCAATTTAGAAACAGGGATCAACAATCATATCATATTGATTACACTCTTCTTTTATACAGATGTTAGACTTTGATGTGCCTTTTAGCAACCTCAGCACATTGGAAAAATGTTGGGCCAAAACCATTTTGCTGAGCCAAATGAGTTGTTTTCACTTTTTTCTTCACCGAATTTTAATATGCGGGATTACATACTGAGCACAGCTGGAGATGCTCTTAGGGAAGTACCTTGGCGGCTGTGGCACATGTTTGCTGAATAATTAATTAATTTTGAAGATTCCATCCAGGAAAAACAGAATATTTCAAAAGATTTCAAAAGACTCTTCATTTTCCTTCACAAAAGTGTTCTCTTTGAGAAAAGTACTGTTGAAATTTTCAGCATTTTTGAAAATAATAGATCTAATTTGTGCCGAAGCCGCCAAAGCCATCAAGGTAGTACTTTATTATTTGAACCACAATTGTCATGATTTCGTAAGCACTTGATGTGGGGATCCCAATTGTTCATACATGTGGGTGACTTTGCTTTGATCAATTTTGACAATTCCTCTATTGTAAGCACTTGATGTGGGGATCCCAATTGTTCATCCATGTGGGTGACTTTGCTTTGATCAATTTTGACAATTGCTTCATTGTAAGCACTTGATGTGGGGATCCCAATTGTTCATACATGTGGGGATGACTTTGCTTTGATCAATTTTGACAATTGCTTTATTGTTTGCTTGTTCAAGTTCATTTTTGCTACCTACCTCCACATCCCACTTCCACATCACCATTTTGTCATCATGGGAACGGTCCAACCATGCTTCAAGCTGCCCACTTTTTGAAATGCTGCCCGTTGCTTGAAATTTTGGTCCTTCACCATCCAAACTTTTCTATTGCAAGCAATATCAAAGAAAGCATTGCCCAAAAAAGTAGAACTGACCATAATTAATTTATTCATAAAAGCTTCCTAATATAGAGAAAAGGCTCAACCTCTTTCTTTTTCCTATTTTTGTTACTGGCTCTTCTGAGCCTAAGAGGAGACCTTTTGCGCTAGGCTCTAAAGGTTGTCTTTGGAATGCATACAAAGAGCAATTTGAAAGGCTTTTTAGCTTGAGTTTTATGTTCTCTTTGTGTCCAATCTTCATATGAATGATATTGAATTTAAGCCCTTTGAAGGACATGAAAGTGCAAGGATGAATCATCATCCATTCAAATTCTCATCATCTAAATGGGTGATGGCTCAAATTTACTAACAAAGAGAAGTGGTTTGTATGGATAAAACATGGCCCCAAGCAATCCATGTCCATGTATGAACTTAATTTTGATGGATGAATTAAACCCACTAATGGATGAATTGTATGTATGAATTATTTACAAATGCAATGACATTATTGATGAATGCAAAATGACCCAAGTAGATGAAAGTTTATCAAGTTGATGGGTGAAACAAATGGATAAATCTTTGTAACCTTTCAAAATGAGAATAATTCCATCCACAAAATACATCTTTTTTTTCATCCATGAGATGCTTCAATCAAAGTTTATTTGATCTATTAACATTCATTCAAATTCTATGAATGGAACATCCATGATGAAATTTCATCACATTTCAAAATGAAAATAAATTTTATCCAAAAATGTCATTGAAATATGATTGATTCATAGTTGTATTTTTATCATTGAAGTTCATCCAAATTCATCCATGAAACACCATTCATGAATTCAATGGATGATTAGTTGAACTATCATTCATGAATTTTTTATGGATGAATAATAGAATTTTCATGTTCATGAAATGTCAAGATGAAATAAAAATCCATGAAATAATTTTCAAATTCTTATTTCATCCACTAATGTTCAATCAAATTCCACAAGAAGTTCAAATAAACAAGATGTGCCAAATTTACAATTGGCATCCTAGCAATATTACAACAAACACATTATTTTGTTTAACAAACTTGTGGGGGTTATTGCCAAGAATGTTTTCTCATAAATTTTCACATAAGATTTTGTTTTTCACCTTACAAGTAAGTCAATTAGTATTTAAGATAATTAGTCATGGTCCATAATACCTCCAAAAAAACCAACACCAATATCTAGGCCACCAATTGATATTGGCAATTAAAAATCATCACCACTATTCAATGGCAACCAAAAATGATTATCCTCATGTGATGACAACCAAAAGCAATTTCTATGGTTGGATGGTGACCAAAAGCAATTTTGTATCATTGGATGACAATTGAAAGTGATTTGGATTCCAAATTTACAACATCCATTGCATCACATGGCAATTGAAAATAATCTCTTTAGTTAAATGTTGATTGAAAATTATCTATTAATCAAGATTAAAGTTGATTTCCATTTGGATTTGCCTTCATGCCTTTGTCCTAACTAAGAAGGGTTGTGACAATGTTTCCCCTAGAAAGAGAGGTCAATTTCCTTGTTGACATCAAGTAATCCACAAGGTTTCACCCTTGTAGATTTCCCAACACGGATTTTATTCTTGCTCAAATGTTTGCATGATCCCCAAATTGTTGTTCAATATCACACCATCATTGGATGGTGATTGAAAGTGATGTCCACCATTAAATGACAACTATTGAATGTCATCTTCACCATTGAAATCATATCCACTATTCAATTGTGATAAAAAAATCATCTCCATTTTTGTGTAAAATGATTAATATGAGTGTTATCCAAAATTTTTTGTGCAAAAAATCTCGCTCACAAAAAAATTCAATTATGTTTTCACAAATTCAATGATTTTTTGAAAAAATATCAAAAGTAACAAAAAAAATATTAAAGTTATAAATTGCCACACATTTATACATCATTCAAGTAGGTAGCCAAAGAAAGGATGAAATAATGAAAATATTGTGGTATGATTTGAAACTTTTAATCATTTTTCATATGAAACAAATAAACATGCGCACTTTCAAAAATGGTTATATTCTCAACATTGGCAATCACATAATTGAACAAGTTGCAAAACATTTCATTCAACAATTCCTTTTTATGGTAATTCGCTTTTGAACCAAATTCACCCATTAATAAATTTTGTAAAGTCATATCATTGACTTGTTTGATATCATTTGGACAATGAACCCATTAAAGTTCTTAAAAACAAACTATGATGTTGTTAGATAATGGAATTTACCTAGGTTTATATAGACAAATAGTAAGGGTAGGTAAGAAAAAAGGAGGGAAGCTTGTAGCAAGTTGATATGTACAAGTAAACAAACATGTAAAGAGACAACATTTTTATATGTGATAGGTTGTGTTGTATTGGTTCAACATGTAGACCACCAAACATGCATTAGGTATCCAACCTTTTGGCAAGCCGATGACTAACCAAATCATCAATGACTATCAATTGCAAATTAATTATAGTTTTTTAGAAGGCATAACTATCATATCTAGTGCATATGAAGGAAGAAGACTTAAACTATGCAAGGGGTTGACATCTAAAAAATGTAGTTTGAACACTTTTAATTTTGAATATTGTAAAGAAATATAGTGGTGATTTTGAAATGAAGGGAAAAAGTAACATGTGTGTGGCTTTGTAAATGTGTATGTCTGTGTTTGTGCCTAGAAAGAGTTTTAAATGAATATTCTTAAATATTTTTCTTCAATTTAGAGTAAAACGAATATGGTGAATTAAAGAAAATGGATTGTATATAAATGAATAATTGTAATACAATTGGAAATATATAATGTTCATATCAAACGTGTGTGGTAAATAGGTTGGTATAATGAGTAAGGATCCAAGGAACTATTCTTTCATAATTTAATCACATGCAAAAAAAAATTGCTAACATTTGGTGGCCATGCAAAGGTATTTAATGTGTCCTTTCATTAAAAATATGGGATGGGTAGAAGTTTATGAATATGATCTAGATTTTTTATTTGATGTAGTTTAATACACGTTAATTCAAATGAAGATCATTAAATGACAAATGATGAAACATTTAAAGGCAATATAAAGTTGTCAAATGAAGGTGAGGTAATTGAAATTGATGCAATTGAGTTTTGGGATTGGGCCAATATTTTTAGTGGCGTTTTAAGAGGTCCTTGCAAATCGGTCCTACCCAAACTTAAAATAGTGATTTCTATAAAGCACGTTAATGACTTAATTAGGCCAAATATTTGAACTAATTACATGTTTGGTAGTCTATATGTGTAGTGTAATCCATAAAGCATTCATGTAATTAAACATGATTACATAATATATTTTGACTTTAAAATTTGCAAATCTATCTTGCAATAGATTATGTGAACTTTGCTTTCAATGAAAAAAACTTATTTAAAAAATTTCAATTACATGAGTTGAAGAAATTTATGTTGTATATGAATTTAAAGATAAATATTTGTGAATTAAAAAAGACTAATTTCACATATGTGCTCCAAAATCAAATATTTAAAAAATTCCATAATGGACACAAAAATGAAGAATTTGAAAAAGCTATCTAGGAACAACATGTTTATATTATTAATATGAAGAATGGTGTAAGGCCAATGATTTTATTCCATACAATCCAAGGCATGATGAACAATTATCTAGCATGATGATCATAATCTAAGACTAATATTAAAATAGTTAATTTGGAAGTTTGCATTAGAATAAGATTTTAATGTCAATGATAATGGCATACATACTTTGATTTGAATTAATTTAAGACCAAAAACTTTACCTATCCATTCCTATGCATGTCTATCACATCTTCCTTGTAGCAAATAAATATTGAAAAAAACTTATTAACAACACACAAATTTCCTTAGAGATAGAAATTTTCACACCTTAAATGTTCAATGTGATAACTAACAAAAATGACACCTAAAACAAGCTACAAAGTGAGTAAAACTTACACAAAAAGACATTGTGATGACACATGAGAGGTTTGTAAAAGTGTAAGAAACTAGGTACAAAACACCCTTGGAAATATGCATGTGAGGAAGTTCATCGAATGTGTTTTGCATCAATTTCATAAATGTGATCCTACACCATAATTTGCAACATAATTTGGGCCTTACTAAAAGTTGAACAAAATCCTTGATGTATAAAAAACCCATGTGAAAAATATAAACTAACTCTAGAGTTGAAAAATGGTCAAAAGTTGGGACTAGGTGCCATTTTTTCATAGATAGCCATATATTTGTCATATGTGGAAAAGTGATGATACATGATACTAAGTTTCAATGCATTAATGAGACACAAATTAATAGTGTATTGGTGTTTTTTGATACATTAGTGGACACCTAATCATAATGTTGGAAACATGGCAACTTCTTGCCCAATTGCTCATGTTGACACATATGGTAACTTTTAGTAAGACAAAAGCATCAATGTATTAAAGACATGCATGACAACTATCAATTGGTTACGTTGAAAAATGGTGAGGAATGTAAACTTTGTGTCAAATTTTCATATGCATGTGTTGACTAATGGTGATACATTAAATTTGTTTTCAATATATTGTTGAAACACATGTTAATAGCGTATTGGTGCATTCTAATACATTGGTGGCTATTTTACCCTATCTGTACACTTGGAAACATGGCGATATATTGTCAATAAAGCTTTGGAAACCCCCCCAAACCCTCTTGCTTATGTGAATATAACATGTGCCAACTTCCTATAATGCTTGGGCCAAGACCATTTGATTCATGATACATTGAATATGTATGATGGGATGCATAATGGTACAATGAATTGCTACACTAAATTTCCAATACATTGAAAAGTGAACTAAATATTTTCACTACTCCTTATATTTACTATTGACTAAAAAAAAATATCAATAATTTCCTTTTATCTACTCATTTGCACATATTTTAAAACTAAGGCAAGATGTCCATTAACTTTTTTAAAGTTGCAAATTTAGGCACATAGTAGGCACTTGGCTTCAAAATTTGGCAATCATTTTATGTGGTTCTTTATTAGGACCAAGTTCCATTCAAGGCCTTGGTTTTTGAAATAATCAAATCACCATTGTAGTTATCTTTCGCTTGTTAAATGTTGTTGACATCAATGTTGTCATTGTTTGTCGACAACCTATTGTTCATAATGAATCAATACTCCTTCCTAATGATGATAATGTAGTTCATTCATTTAATGTTGATTGAAATCTTGTTGTGAATCTAATTATTCCCACCTTTACAATAAAATGAAAGCCCAAAATAAACAAAGATATATAGTGTGTGTTTTAAGAAATGTGGTTAGTTAAATGGTCATGGATTGAAAGGGCATTTGATGATGAAAGGATGTAATCTTCTTTGTGATTACATATAAATCGAGTAGAAGATGTTTATATTGTGCAAATGCATTTTTTACACAAACATGCAATGAATAAATATGGATCAAATGGTAATTGGATCCTAGATTGAAAATGTTTGCATGTCAAAAATGAAGTTTCACATCCATAAGGAGATGAATAATTGGCTGAGTAACATAAGGGTTGCTACCCAACACAATCTTTGATGGACATCTTTTAGGTGGTCAATCATGAATAGTGGCTACATGTTGATCCAAGAAGTTTGTTTAATTTTCATATTGCCATGATCAAGGCTATTTACTATTCACCAAGGAAGGTTGGCAAGGATGCAAAACTTGTACTAGCAATTGCAAATTCCTTAAAGTTGGTACATAAAAAGACTAAGTTTCATTTTTATGGTGCAAGAAACTCTACTTCATGATTGTGATTATGGAGGAGCTTTTGAACAGTCCAAATTATTGTTCAAATGTTTGAAATCGGTTCAAATTGTGATTAAGCAAGTCCTTGATTTAATTAAAGATGATAGGTGTACTTTTAACACCTTAAATTCCATTAAAATAAATTGAAAAATGTATTAAACACCCACCTTGATATTGTTGTTTAATTTTTTGACAAAAAAACATATTTTGGAAAACTTTTTTTTGTATGTAGCAATTGATGAATGAAAGGAACTACAAAAAATTAATGTTATGTTTGTACTCCATAAAATTTCTTTGTGATTGATCATATGATGTATCATTTGTACATGTTCCACCTAGTCTTGTACATGATGTGTTTCAATCACATCAAATTGGAATGTGCAGGTAATACCTTTCATACAAAATTAAAATGGTATAGTCAACTCATATTTAATATTTGATTACATTCATCAATTTGACAATTATTTGAATGGTTTTTGGAGTATATTTTTATATTATATGATTATTATATTATAAAATAAATTTATTAATCATTTAATATCAATAAAAATGTAGTTTCGTCATTTTAACAATTTGTTTTTGGGTTTTGAAATATTTCATTATGAACAAAATTTATGATTGAAAATCTTTTTATTATTGGTTTGGTGAAAGTTCAAAGACACATAGTTTTGAAAAAATGTTTATGACAACATTTTTTGTTCATCATAATGTGTTCCCACCCTAGAATGAAAATGCATAATGTTCCTTTGCTCTCACAAAGAAAGAGGGCATGGAAGCTTTGGCATTAGCACAAGTTCATTAAAATGAGATCAAAATGAATCAATTTATACAAACCAAAAAAGAAGGTGGTTAGTGCAAATTGGACTCAAATTGGTGAATGGACTAAATCATAATAAACACATTCACATGCTTCATCACAACTTGGACTTGGGAGGAATTTGCCATTTTGCTTCCTACAAGTATATACTTTGTACATGGTGGTGTGAACTACATCAAAATGGCATAAATTTCTTGAACCCTCAAATGGGAATCCTCATATTACCAAGTGATGAATCCCACAACTTTGTGGATCATAACTCCCTAATATGAACTCCAATTCAAAGGCTTTCTCAAGACCTTTCCAATAATCTAAAGATGGCACAATTTGGACAAGGTTTGACCCCAAATATGTGACTCTACACGATTCCTAATTTTCAAAGCAGGAATTCGCTTAGAACTATTGGGACTCATTCTTTTGTAGTCTCTTCGACTTGTGAGAGTGAGTTTGAGTCTTGGGATATTTTCTTGACCTACTTCCCTTGTCATGCATCAAACATGGTGTTCATATTCCGTTAAATCACATTTTAAATTTGGCTTTAGAAATAGCTTTTGCCAAAAACATTGTTGTTACAATAACAAAATAGTTAAACTCCACTATTGAAAATGAGTTCACTTTCACAATTCTAAAAAGGGTTTACAAATAAGTTGCAATTAAAATACTTCAGTTATTGTTTTCTCATGGTGATTTCTGACATTTAACTTGTTTTTATTACCAACTCATATGAAACATGAGTTACTTTGTGGCAACCTACAAAAAAAAATCAATTAAAGAAAGATTACTTAAAATCCATATTGTCATGCACTTGTTCACATCTTAAAGCTTTACATTTTATGTACAACAGGGTTTTCAATATTATGTCAAAGGCATGTGCATGTGTAACGGATTCCTCTTTACAATCACAAATTTTCATCATTAACAAAAATTTCCCCCATGCTAATTACACAGTTGAATGTCATTGTTTAAGAATTGTGTTTGAAAGGTTGCACAAATATTTTGCTAAAATTACATCAATGATCAACAATCAAACCTATTAGCTGATTAGCATTGAAAACAATTGCAGCACTAAAGTTCTCTACAGCCCATAACAATCATTCATCATCCAAAATTCCAGTATCACAATTGTGCCTTCTAAAATCCTCCCTTCGGAGGGAGATCTAGTTGTAAATATGACATGTAATAGTCATCAATGTGAGCATCATACAACACTTCTTTATCTTTGAATCTTGTCACTTGGTGTGGGTTTTGGAGCTCTTTTAATTGGAAACAATTGTTTACTATTAAAAAGAGGAGATCAAATTCTCAGTTACCACCATTTCCGAGCTATATGATGAACTTGGGTTGGGTGTAGTTCACCAAAGGTGGAAATGACAATAGATGAAGAGCTCTTTTCGTTCTATGCATTCTATCAAATGGAGTACAAGGAGCAAAAGATACCAGTATTGCACCCTAAACTATGCATTGATAACTTCCTTCTAAATACAGAAGTTGCAAAAGGAGTGGATGTTGCAACCTTTTCCATTATTTTCTATCATGGTCAAAGTAAAGAATTGCACATCACCTTTTCACACTCAATGCCCCTTCAGCAACATCCTAAAATTATTACCTAATGTTCTCAAACCTGATTGATCAATCGACTCCTTCAGTGCAACCATATGATGGCAAATACTCCACAAATGAAATCATTACACCCGTTGGAGTACCTCAATTGTTATGGGCAACATATAGGTTTAAAACAGAATGTTGAACCCACAACATATCACCATGAAGCAAATATAACATTGCTCGATGCTTTGTAATGAAACATGATTCACAGATGGAGAAAGTTGGAGCCAAGGCTGTAGTTCCATGTGTAATGGATTTTGTTTAAATGATATTGGTTAAAATTAAAAATGAACATGAGAAGCTTGAGTGGTCATACCATTATAAGTCGTAACTTAGTTGAATGATTGCCACTCATGGAGCATGACTGGTAGTGACTACTGCCATTACCTGCTGAATTCAGCAGATCTAGACAAGTGCACAAAAAGAAGTGTCAAATTTCAGACAAAAAATTTGCTTCCTGAGTTTATGTAGCATTAACCAGAAGAAAAAAAGAAGACTTAGTCATGATCTGAAATACAACTCAAGAGAGATGGCTTCATTCAAAAAGCCAATGAAATCCTTGTTCAAGCTTGCACTTCAGCTTGCCAGTGTACAACCAGACAAGCATCTAGATAGGCATAGTGAGGCTACATAGAGGATAGTTGTCAGTACATGCTGCACCCTGAACATGTCCTTGACATTGCATATATATGAGGGGCATAGATACTCCCACCAGCCATCTCCGAGTCTGGCAATTTGTCTCAAGAGTGAGTCAACAGCACCTGCTGACACTACCACTTAAATTTGGCCTGCCAAATGACCTTGCAGCTCCTATAAGTAGCATGCATACAGATGCATCCAACTCTCCAATTATGCATAATACAGATGTCAGATACCTGGCCAACATCTGAACCAGATGAACCAAACATGGTTCATGCGGTAGAGTGGACTCCACAAACAAGCAGGTAACAAACTCTAAAAAGGTCGGAACCTGTGGGTAGGTTGACCAAGCTATAGCACATCGTAAGAACAGGCTTCAGACTTCCTTCAACACCTAATCTAATCATACAGATTTATCTAATACTTCAGATCCTCTCTCACATCAGCAGAAATAGTAGGCTAAATACCACAAAGATGTGTCATAAAATAGGGAACTGAGGCCAAACTTCCACCCAAGATCAAAAAAGCATTCAAACAAGCAATCAACAAACAAACTAAGTCTAAATTGCATTATCACAAATGCATTACAAGAGAAAAGACAAGAATCAGAGCCAGATAGCACGACTACTGATCTGGACACTGTAAACATCTGACGTCATTAGGCACTAGACATAGCCAGATGTCATCACTCTGGATTTGAACTATGTAGACATCTGACATCATAGGCAGTCTACACATACTAAGCACGTATATCCACCACCCAAAGTCTGCTATTGTTACAAACCGTAGGTCTAGCCTGCATGAAATCCTATTTTATCTGTGCTTACCCACCCAAACTCCAAAGCAATGGCATATGCCCCAAAAGCCCCATCCACACAAAATATCAGATCATTTGCAATAAGAAGGTTTGCAGTTAAATGGAAAAAGCTGCATGTGATGCTAATCTAGAAACACTTCCTGTGCACAATGGATGGGCCTGACTCATCATACTCTGCCTTTGCAATCCACATCTGCAACACAGCACATCTCATATGCATTATTAGGTCTGATTTGCAAACTATACTCCGAAAGTAATATAAATTCTATTCAAGTAAGGTTACAATATTGGCCAAAACATGACTAGCAAATCACGACCCCCAACTAAAATCAATCTTTCCTTCCAATAGGACTTCTTATGTCACATAGACTTGGGTAATAAGGGTGTGGGAAATCCTACATAACATATCACACCAATCAGTCTCCCATTTAATGAGTTCAGGGAACCAGGACCACAGACAGCAGCAGTGAGAGCATACCTGTTGAAAAGTGCTCAGAGAAGCAAGGATGGACCCTCCAATCCAGACACTGTATTTCCTCTCAGGAGGTGCAACAACCTTGATCTTCATGCTGCTGGGTGCAAGAGCAGTAATCTCCTTGCTCATACGGTCAGCAATACCAGGGAACATAGTTGACCCCCCACTGAGAACAATGTTTCCATAAAGGTCCTTACGGATGTCCACATCACACTTCATGATAGAGTTGTAAGTGGTTTCATGGATGCCTGCTGCTTCCATACCAACAAGAGATGGGTTGAAAAGAACCTCAGGGCACCTGAAACGCTCAGCACCAATAGTAATCACCTGTCCATCAGGTAGCTCATAGCTCTTTTCCAATGAGGAACTGGTGCGGGCAGTGTCCAACTCCTGCTCAAAATCAATAGCAACATAAGCAAGCTTTTCCTTCATGTCCCTCACAATTTCCCGCTCTGCAGTGGTGGTAAATGAGTAACCACGCTCTGTGAGAATTTTCATAAGAGCATCAGTCAGATCACGACCGGCAAGATCTAACCGAAGGATGGCATGTGGCAGTGAATATCCTTCATAAATTGGGACAGTGTGAGTGACACCATCACCACTGTCAAGTACAATCCCTGCAAAAAAAAACCAAATGTTGATCAGAAAGGGATATTTCACACAAAGGGGACCATGATTACAAAAAGTTCATTCACAAAAGACAGATTATGTAGAGGTAGATAAGATCTCTTACCAGTTGTTCTCCCGCTGGCATACAGTGATAGAACAGCTTGAATGGCCACATACATAGCTGGCACATTAAATGTCTCAAACATGATTTGGGTCATTTTCTCACGATTAGCCTTTGGGTTGAGTGGAGCCTCAGTCAAGAGAACAGGGTGTTCCTCAGGTGCTACACGAAGCTCATTGTAGAACGTATGATGCCAGATCTTTTCCATGTCATCCCAATTGGTAACAATACCATGCTCAATTGGGTATTTCAGAGTTAAAATTCCTCTCTTGGACTGAGCTTCATCACCAACATATGCATCCTTCTGTCCCATGCCTACCATAACACCTGTGTGTCGGGGTCTTCCAACAATACTGGGGAAGACTGCACGAGGGGCATCATCTCCAGCAAATCCAGCCTGCATCAAGCAATAGCATTACAATCCAGACACTACAAAAAGAAATTCCATTCAATACATTCCACTACTCAAATTTCCTGTGATAAGAGAAACACAAAACCCATTGAATAGATTCAACCTCACCTTGACCATTCCAGATCCATTGTCACACACAAGAGGTTGGACATCCTCCTCCGCCATCGTTAATAGATCTGTCTGCAGTAACACAAACTCCAAAGAATGAAATACAGAAGTCGAGAAATTCTCAAGTGCTGCAAGACAGAGCTAGAGATGCTCGCTTGCTTATCAGACTTCCAAGCTAAATAGCAGTGCAAGGCAAGGAACTTCGAATTCAAAAAAAATGCAGATGAAAAACAGAACCATAAGGGAATTTACTGGGGCTCAGAACGGTGTCTAAGCAGGAAGATCACCAGTCAAGCTAAGCAGATACGACAAACAAGGACTCTGGAATAGATCTGAACAGTGAGAGTTCAAATCGCCTGAAACCACCAATCGAAGGCCTCATCGGTTATTGGAAGCAAGTAACAACTAAATGCAACTTCCAAGGCAATAAGATTGTTATATCCAGATGGTCACAGGGTAGAAAACAAGCCAAGAAACCAACGGGAAATACTGAACACCCCACGTCCGTTTGCACGATGAAGTCAGAGAAGTTAGCAAGGGCATTAACTTGCGCAAAGAAATACAGACACACGGAAGAGTCAAGCCAAACCGATGACTACGTTGCGGAGTGGCAAATGTCAAAGGGATATCACCAGATCAAAAGCTAAAGGCAACGCATCTCAGCTAGATAACAAAGACTCCATGACGACCGATACATTTCCAGAGTAATGCAACAGCGATCCAACACATACCACGAAGATCAGAAGCCTGCATTACTCACAATACCGACGGCAACGCACTAAAAGAAAAACATGAGAAATCAGTGGGAGAATGTGGACAGCTAAACCTTTCGTAAATCAGCGGCAGCAAAAGAGGCAGAGATAAGCCCGGACAAGCGTTCGGGCAATGACCATGGGCGCAGACATTAGAAAGAGGAACCAGAGCGCTGCAGCCGATCACAGAGGGGCATACTAGGCGATGAAGCCACAAACACACAATAAACACACGGGGAACAAAGCCAAAGAACACGACGCCGCAAAAACCCTTCCAGAGGCCAAGCAAGTACAAAAGAAGCATTTCCACCAGCGCAGATGACGTAGCAGGAAACCTAAGGAAGAAGAAAGAAAAACACTTTAACAAAACTGCAAGGAGTTGGAAGGGTGGCGATCAAGAAGGTTTGTACCTCGAACGGAACGCGTTGAAAGCGATAGACAATATGGGACTTCGCAGAGACCGATCCTGCGCCTCCGGTGTACAAAAAATGCACCAAATGGCTTGAAGGAAAGCGGGAGAAAGAGGCGATCAGTAGATCGGGACAACGGCAATCACAGAAGTCACAAATATGAAAATAAAGCGCTGCAAAGAGCGCCAAAGACAGGAGAAGCAGACGATGGCGTCCGCGTCAAGAAGAAGAGCGCGAGAGCGGAGAGCAAAAGAGCAAGGACGGCTCACATAGGCAACGTAGCCTACGCTATAGACCTACCGACCAGCCTAGTAGAACAGCTTTCGGGACGTCATTTCGGAACGTCGATTTAAGTAGGTAGCAAAAGTCTTTCCCATGGACAAAGAATGCCGCGTTTGCTAAACCAGCGTAATTACCCAGTGGTCCAAGGGTCAGAGCACGATCCCGCGTATACATGCCTGAACCAGCAGCAGGTAGGTATGGAAAGCTTGCGTTTGGATATATTAAGCCGAGGACCGCTGAGTAATTAAAAGAACCCATATTTGTACATTTTAATGGGTATTTTTAATTTATTTTTTTCTGTGAGACTAGGATCAGGCACCCCTCCTGTTCAACAAGGATTTTTTTTTAAACGGAATAATTTGATATTTTTCACAGCTGTAAAAGCTCAAGTATTTGATTCAGGGTTTTTTTTCTCCCCCTTTCTTTCTGTTTTTTTCCCCCAATTTTGTGATGTAGGGTTTATGGTTTAAACCTAGCCACACTGGTGATCATCCACAAGATGAATTAGCCAAATTTTGGCTACATATCAAACAGGAAAGTAGGATTTTCTTTAAAAAAACCTGCTATATTTTGACCACATGCTGAAACCTATGTTTAAATTCGGCGATTTCAAACCAAAAAGAAAAATTCCTCTACATTTGAGGACTTTGGCACTTTTTTTTTCCCCCACGAAAATCTTTTTTTATGAGAAGTTGCACTGAATTGTCTTTTGGTCACCAAGTGATGAAAATTTGCCAAAAAAAGAAAGATTTAAAATGTTTGAAGAACATTAGATTTTGTAGCAAATTGTCAAATTTCGTCAAGGATGCAAAAACAAGCCAAATATTTTTGGTTCACGAAGGGGAAAAAAAATCACACACACACACACACACACATTTAGTTTGTAAGCTCAAGTTGGTGAGAAGGACTACATTGACCCCAAACTTATCAGTCATAAAATTTGGGGGGTGTAAGTTTGCTTGTAGTAGTAGTAACTAAAGTAAGTAACATGAATGGGCATGATAATAGGGGGAAGAGAAATTAGAAAACAAATGGAGCGCTGGTGCAAAAGAAAGCAAGCGCACCAAGCCAAGTTTTAAATTTTGGGTGTATGAGAATACCTATGCACGCCTAAGATTATGGGCACTAAATCTGGCCAAATGTTCTAAAGCTTCCCCTTACATTTGTTTGTGCATATGTGGTGGATAAATAGCACTCATATATAGGCTTTTAATGCCACCTTGGATGGACAACAAGGTTGTATCGAGCGGGGGGAGAGAGGAGCACATTCAAAAGAAAGGGGGGTGTGCTTGCTATCAAATGACCTTTACCAATTGGCTGGCCTCTTCAACATCCAAAGCCAATGCCATGTCACGCCATGGGTTGGGTCTACCATAGTTGTATGTCTAGGTTAAAGCCCCAGGGTTGGGCTCTCAATATGGCAGAAGCCCTTCCACTTTTGTAGGGTTCCAAATTTTGATAAGTATTTTTTAGGGGGTTTTTTTTGAGCCTATAGGCCCTTGAACCCAAGAAAAGCGTCTAAATGATACCTTAGCCTAATGATAAACCATTCAAAGAAATTTCCTATTGTATTCAGAGGGCACCTTATATCATTGAATATTGCTTCTAAAAAAGAGAAGTGCACTCCTATGTAGCATCATATGCCTCCCACTCCTACATTTCTTGATCTACACATGTGTAGGTTCGTGACAACATTCGACTCAAACCTTAGGATGGGTAAAGCCGAAGGATGGGACCATAAGGTAGGGTCAGATTTGGCCACCACATACATCATCATGGGCCTCTTTGTTTGGTAATGCATCCACCCTGGGGCTTTACCATACACTTGAATGACATAGATTTGAATCCGTCAAACTTAGCCAATGCCAGGCATGGCTGGAAAAACCTATACCACACTACGGTGGCAACTTCAAGTAGTTTTGAGCAATTCTTGACTTTTATGAAGATTTACACCTCTGGTTATGGCTTTTTTATAATAATAAAACTAGAACAATTCCAGTTTTGGTTTCACAAAAAAATAAAAATAAAAATGGAACCATGGGTCTGGTCTGGTTGTGGGTTCAGTTCTTCAGAAAAATTAATTTAGGTTCCAGTTCCAGTTCTGGTAAATCAGACACAGATCCAGTTCAGTTCTTACTAACGAAAACCAGCAGTTCTAACCAGTGAAACTGGGTAACCCACTAACCACCCAACCCTGCACTGGTTTCAAGTTTCAACACATCTATGTTGAATAATTAACTAATTATGAAGATTCCACAGTGAAAATATTAAAAATTCCTAAAAATTCCATTCACAAACTATTCATTGGAAAAGAGTTTTTCTTTTTTCTTTTTTTTTTCAAAATTTCAACATTTCTACTGGAATAACATAAATTAGCATGTAAGTGACTGCCAAGGTACCAGAGTATTTGACGAACCCAAACTTGATGTACTCTATGAAACCATGTATTTAAACACATATTTATGTCAGCCCGGCCTCCTTCAAGTAGTGCTTCGAGTCTCGACTGCATTTGGAAGGTTTTTTTTTTTGCTGTATTGAATGTTTGGTCTGTCACAGTAGTGAGCACACACAAAAGCTGTTTTTTTCAGACATCTTCTAAGGCTCTGTGTAGACTCTGTAAAATACCGCAGCACATGGACGACAACTATGAGGAGAGGGAACAACAACCCCCTTTTGCTCATGGATATCAGAAAATAGATCCCAGAAAACAAATGGAGTCCTGTTTCAAACTAAAGATATCGTCCTGGTAGCATCACCCAGTGATCAAATACAGCTCAATTCTTCTGTGCGGAAAGAGGATTGCACATGGATATCAAAAAGAAGAGGGAGCTTATAATAATAAGCCTTACCCGGAAAACAGAACCAAAAAAAAGGCAGGTGAAGTGCATGAGCAGCCTAACAGCAAAATAGTTTGACTAAGTAGGAACCCTAATCGTAAACCCTAACTAACAAATGGGGTCCCAGAAATGGTTTTCTTTTTGGGTAGATTGGATTTTTTAGGTTGTTTCAGACTTCTTGTGCCATAACATTATTTTTCTTCGAAACAACCCCATTTTTCAAATAGTCAAACTATTTTTCTAGAATCTAAAGTATAGAGGAAGGCATTGCTGTTAGTGCCTTCCTTACATAATGGTCAAGGCTCCAAATGCATTTACACAAACTTTCCTTACATAACAAGGATGGCCTAGATTAACTTACGACAATTTATTTTTTTTTTAAAATTAGGAAACCTCTTGCTCCAGGTTGGTGAGAGAATTGTGCCTTGTAAGCCCTAAAAGTATGCTATTCATGTCCACAGAAATCATTATGTAATAGGAAACATTTTCTAGTGTATTCAGAGGGAATCGTATTCATGAAGTATTGTTGTAAACAAGGTGAGATATGAACCTACCCATTTAAAGGAATGATACTAGCCCTTAAAAGAGAAGGCATCTTACACCTATAAGTAGGTGTAAGATTTCTCCCACTAGGCATAAGAACTGTCTCCTTCCTAGGCCTTTGTGATCTTCCTATGTTTTTAGGTTCATGAAAAACTCTGCCTTGTGCTTTACAATGGGTAAAGTCCACAAGTCGGGGGGAGTGTTTGCTTAGGGTAAAGCCCTAGGGGCCTATGATGAGGCATTAATGGCTAAATTCCATGAGTGGGTGAAAATGCATAGCGGGACTAAGCTATCACCTAGTCCTAAGCCCAAAATTAAGTCCAGAAGTCGGGGAGTTCCCAAAATGCATAGCAGGACTTGGCTATCACCTCATCCTAGGCCCAAATTCAAGCATTAATAATGACATTATTTGAAATTTGAATGGATGCCAACCAAATTTCAATCAAGGGTTGTGTCTAAGGTTAAACATGTTGGAGTTGAATAAGCAAAGTTTTCATACTTTTAGAATGAAAACAAGATCATTATTAATGATCATAAACAAGCTTCTGAAATAACCTATATGAACATAGGTCCATTGAAAGCATATTCAAACCTTTTGAAGTTGATCATATTTACCTTAATAATATGGCAATCTCATTTTTTATTAGTTAGAATCAAAACATATAACATTCAAAATATTCATTTTCTAGTATCAAAGAACCCAAAGAAAAAACAGCTTAATAATAGCTCATGGTGAAGACTATGGAGACCTATTTTCAACAATGAAATAAGGTCATGTAGTCTTTCTTTAAACTCGAAAAACACTCAAACACTATGAGAAATAAGAATGGTTTGCATTTAGTTTTATGAATTCTAATCATATTTATGGGTCTTTTTACATTTAATTTTTGGGGAAGGTCTATGATAACTTTTTCCTCCACATGTAGAAATTACTTATAACATTAGATTATATATATATTTTAAAATGGATTACTTCTTCATTTTTTCTCATTTTTCAATTAAAAAAGACTTGGGTGGTTGATTTCAAAAAATTGCTACAAGAATAGCATGTAATGTAATGGGTGGCACAATTGAATACCTTTGGTGAACTCTGTTTGTGAACTGTACTCTACAGGAAACAAGACCAAGTCACTAGGTGAAATGGTGGATCAACATTTTCTTTGGAGAAAAGGCTAGAGAATATTTTGGAACTCTGCCACACACTACTACCTATTACATTGCCACTTACATGGTCAAGATCTAGTATCCATCATGCATCAACAAGTAAGGAACACAAAGCTTATCACTGCACATGAGTCCTAGTGTACAGATCTAGAGATACCTGACATCAGCATCAGAAAAGGAATTGGTAAGAAACTATATAGTTTTTAGCTCTGGATTGATTAACCCTAGAGAGAGCTCAAGTTTCACCTACACACATAGATGAAGTTAGAATAATAGGGAGTGTCATGGTTTGGGTACAGGAGTCCCAGTAACGTGTTAATTCAATAACCAATTTGCCTTTACAAGTGAGGCCTCTAAGTGGCCATATTAAGCCCAACAATATGTTAGATTTGAACTCAGAGACCCTTGATTTAGTCTCCTAAAATTGGGTGTTTGTAATATGAAGAAACAGTTTCATTGGATCTTGGGATTTTTACCATGGTACCAAGGTGGGTGTAGGAATTTGGCAACAAAATGGAAGTCTCACATGCTACAAAGAGCATCTCCATTGGGAGCATTATAATGGCCTGTACAAGAAACTTTAGGTTAAGATTGCACAGTTGTTAAATAGATGGAACTGAATTTGAACTTGTAAATTGCACACATGTAGTGATCCTCAAAAGAGCCAGTAAAAGAAAAATGACTAACTGCTTTTGATTGACAGCCATAATGATTGGCCCAAGTAATGGCACTTAAAATAGTCCCATTGTAAACTATCATAGTACCTTTACCATTCCAGCAATAATTAAATTACATTCAATAGATGTTGATAAAAATCAACTGCTTGCAATGCTCAATGTTCTAGAAATTTGTTCCAGAGTTCTCCCTAAAGGCATGCGATTACGGGGCGAGAACGGCCAGTTTCAACACAATAGGCCATCAAATGCCTAACTCGAAATGAAAATTTTACAAAACGAAATAACTGGGACCCAAACTAGTTTTTCCACCAATTTTGGTGGTAAACTGAGTTTCATCCCTTTCCTTTTTCCTGAGCGCCTTCACTGCTGCTACATATATCTTCACTACTCCTACCTGTACAACTACTATAATTACTCTAGAACGTTGTGCATTAAATGCCGAGTTTTTGCATTTCGTACTAAGATTTAATAAACTTTCATTACTTTGCAGATAGTTATCTGAAAGAGGGGATAGGGGGTGAAAGACAAGGTGAAGACAGGGTGACTTTACAGACAACTCTATTATTTTGGACTACCTTCCTTAAAGTTTGGTGGTGAGGTGTGACTAAGGAGTGCAAATTTACTTGGCATTTTTTCCCCACATCAACTGCCAAAATGATGTATACCTATATATTCATCAAGAAAATGTTGGAATGATAAAGGTATTACAATATACAATGTTTTATGTTTATGAGTGGGGAGGCAAAAACAATTAACACTTTATATTGAAAGTGATAAATACTATTGGAGGCCCAAATAAGGGGGGGTGGGTTGAGATGCCCCAAGTCCACATTTACTCACAACCTTCAACTTCAAATAGACCCAATCCAACCTATTTGTGACAAAGGTGCTTAGAAGAGTTCAACTAGGTTCTCACCAAGGAACTTTGTACAAAATTTCAGGAAGACCACAAACTATGGGCACAATGACAAAAGACTCTCAAAATGGTGATTTACAAAGGCTGGCACTAAGTTAGGTGCCAAAGTCCAAGCCAACTCAATTAGAAGACTATTTCAAATGAAACAAAACAAAAAGAGCTTCCCCCACCACCAAAATGATTCATCCAGCCAGGCCCTCGACTTGTTCGCGAAGCAAGCAAACCAGAAACCGTTAAAACAACTACAACATAATCTGCATGTGCCAGCTTGTGATGCCCTCGACTTAGGCTCATTGGCCACCATCAAGTCCAAAAGGCCAGGACTAGGTACTCACAAACATTAATAAGGAACTTATTATGCAAGATCACACCACTTCCGTTGTGTACATGGACCAATTCCACATTATCAGACAATTTATCATGAGTGTGATGAAAGAGAGACCACCCTAACATGGGTCTCCCTTGCATCAAGTCAGATACCCAACATTTTGAAAGCATTGTAGCTGGACTGGGTAGAACTTAAAACATACATAACAAACGAATGTCACCCTCATGTCATGAAAACATGGAATGCTGGGAACAGCTTCAATCATTGGATGCTCACACACATTGGGAACTACACAAATGATATGTTCACAAAACTCATATTTAATCAACTTAAATTCCACCACATTGTCCTCTAATCGAATTTGCCGTAGCCTAGGGTCAGCCTTCACATTGACAAAAACATATAATTGTTTTTTTTTCAAAATAAATAAAATTTAAAATAAATTTGAAGTTATTCTTATTAAATTATTTACTAGGATATCCTCATATGCAAAGTGAAATTATTTAGATTGTAGCCTGTGATAATTATGATGGTTTTCAAGGGTTCAGAGGCATGTTTTCACAAGATTTCATTTTGCTAATTTGAGGATTATTTAATGATGAAACTAACCCTAGGGCTAAAGTAAGTGGAAAGTTGAACTATTACTAGGTCAAAAATCATTGACTCAATCAATCATTTTTGACTCATAGTTGGTTTTTAGCACACCTACCTTACATTTATTTTTACATACATACATTAACCAAGGGGGTTTTTTCTTTTCAATTTTGTGATGTAGTCACACTACCAATCACTCACACAAGGAATTAGCCAAATTTGATTTGAAGTTAGAGGGGTTTTTTTTAAAATTAAGAATCTTTTTATAGTTAGGCAACATGTTGGAACCTATTGTATAAATATGGCAATTTTAGAAACTTTCCTTCAAAATCTAGCAACTTTGGCATTTTTTTCACAAAAGTCCATTGTATTTTGTAGTACCTATTCAAGTTTGACACTTGAATGCTAAATAATTATTTTATATTCAAAATCCACTTCAACAATTAGAATATATATGAAATTTCAGCAATAAAATATACATACCTTCTTTGTAATTTTCTTTAAATTCCAACATTTCAATAAAATATTTTTAAAATAATAACTAGATTTTTTTGGGTCACCAAGTCACGAAAATTTGCCCCAAAAATAATGTTGACACTAACATGTTGATGGGCTCTAGTTATTAATTGCAGTATGCTTATTTGCAATATGCTTATTAACTGCAACCACAATAATTTGCATCATCCTTGACCTTTGGTCATTTGTCACATTCACATTTTTGGACTTGTTTTAATGATTTAGTCAAACTAACCATCATATTTGAAACACACTCTAATCCACATATGGATATTTATCTTTAAAATTTTAAGGCACAAATGTGCATCAATTCATTGCCACAACAAGGGAGGAACACGAACATGCATTCAACCCCAAACATTAACTAATGAAGCCCCTTCGAGGCCCATCAAAACACTATTTAACAAAATTCCCTAACCTAATGCATATCACTTGGTGTCTACCCCACACTTTGTCAAAATGATAAAAATGTCTTTGTTCATTGTCAAGAAACAATCTAACAACCTCATGCATCCATTCCACGCAAACTTTGTCATAATCAAGCAAAGCTTCCCAAACCGTCTTTTGAACCTTTTGCATATTCCACCTTCCATTGTTAACATCATTTTTTTTTATCCAAATTATCCAAAGTGTAATGCCTTTTAGAAGAGACCAAAGGTTAATTACATTGCAAAGGTGCCTTGGCTACAAAGATATTATGCCTTGATTGCATTGGCATAGCTTGTTGCATAAAGCTTGAACCATAAAAAAGGCAATTCAAAATTCCGTGAGTGTAGTTTGATGCCTACTATGCTTGTTCGCAATCCCAAAATTTGTGTAAGATGGACTCTTCTAGGTTGTTGCACAAAGGGCATGCACAAGCAATTCCACTATCCATTAGAGCTCTCCACCCATTCACTACCACCACTTTGTTCCAAATTGAATAGATAAACCCAACTTTTTTTTATAGTATTATTTACTCCATGTATTAACCCATTTTAGATTGAAATTCGATTGGAGTCCTCTTGATAATAATGTTCACCTTGGGCTTAACGAGGCAAGTTGTTGCATGAGTTTAAAACCTAAGCCTAAAGCCTAAAGTTGGAATTTGGGATGGTAAAATGTCTTTTCCCTTATACACATGCAAATAAAACTCAAAATTTTTAACACAAAATGAATGTTATATAGGTAAACCTAGAAACAACACGGGGATGAATGTAAGCATTCATCCTCATTATGGATGAATGATTTTTTTCATTCATCTTATGTATGGATGATAAATTTTTTGAATTTACATTTTTTAATATATAAAACTTCCATCAAAATTATGGATGAATGTTTTAATTTATTGTTAAATTCTTATCAATGAATTTTTTTCCCTCCTAGTCTTAATTAAATAGGGCTTCATGAAACACAATTTAGTTCTATATGATATAACATTTGTTGAATCGTATAATGTAAAATCCAATATAAATGTATTTGATGGCTATGGTTTTAAATGCCATTATTTTCAACATGTCTTAACAATATTACTATTATCATGTTAATATCCACCTCGTGGTCATTGTTTTAATTTTCCGAGCAAATTGACCCAGTGTCGTTGACGACAATGGGTTTTTCTTTCTTCTCCATAGGTGCCACAACTTCCCTCAAACTTATTTGTAAGCACCATGAACAATAATCAAGGTCAAATTTTTTCCATTTTTTTCAAAAGTGGCATACAACTTTCATCAAATCTAACTGGTGTTGTTAATAATGATGGATTTTGAATGCTTTAAATATCTTTAAACTACCTATTGTCACTAATGACAATGGGTTTGTATTTATTTATCTTCCAATCATGGATGAATTTCATTCAATGATTTATTTATTTAACTCAACTCATCAATAAAATTCATCCATGTGAAATCATTCATCTATGGATAGATTCATCCATGCATGTGGATTATAATCATATTAAGCTACAAAAAGTTGCAAGCTCAAAGTTCTAAGCTCAAGCTTTACGCTCATGCACAAGCCATCCTTTGGACTTAACATCTTTTAACATCCTCTTTCTTAGAATGCTAAAGTATAAGAAAGCAAAACCTCACCTCCTTCCCTTCAATATAAGTCAAGGTTGAACTCCAACTTGTTTATTTACCCACAATATAGTTAAAATTATTATTTATTAAAACTTTTAACCACATTTATTACTCTAATTGGCACCACTTTTGATGTGAGACATCTAATGACACCCCCCAACCTCCTTAATATGTAACAACCAATGGTGACAAAATCTTGTTTGAGGACCCATTAAAAACACCTTCATGCCTATGAGAATGGTTATTTCCTACTACTCCTCATTGTACTAGGTGCAAATAATGTGGAAGCTTGGAATATTACCATGGGGAACAAGCTATTATCCCCAAATAACCCAATCCAATCTCCCTCCTAACAACATTTATTATGTGTTATTAACACCCCCCCATAATCCCTCAAATTTGATGACAACTTGTGCATATGCCACTTTTCCAGTGGAAGGTTGAACTTTTCCTTAATCTTTAATGGAGATAAAAACCTACTTTCATCCTTGAACCAAATGGCAGCAATTGAATCCCACCCTTGCATACAAATTTTAGCTTTTTGTTTTTTGCAAAAACCTTTTTCACATGGATGGACCACAATGTTCCACCAAAAGCTTGATGCCAATATTTATTCCACGATTCTTAGATTACATACTTGGACTCCTTTCACCATCATAGTCCAAGCTCTCCCTACCATGTTCCAAATAAAGGAGCCAAAGGTTCTCTTGTGATCCTTCTATAAGCACCATACAAGGGTGGGGGCCATTTGTAGTGCTTGTGCCACATAATTTTTTAAATGATGCCTAAGTAGACATTGCAAATTGGAAGCTCCTAGTTTGAAAGCATGCAACACCATTTTGTAAATAAAACATATGTGGCTTCCACATGGTCAACTAATCCCAACCTTCATGATCTATTATTTTTTTAGCATTAATCTCGGGCCACTTGGCAATGACAATTATGGGTCAATCTAGCCCATAAAAATTTCATCAACATTTGAGTAATTTTGTGGATCATTTTTTAGTCCCTACCCATACAATAACAAATAACCATAAAGTAAATAAGAAGACCACACCACTACCTATCTCCCGACTAGAAAAAACTTGGTTGAAGACCAATATTTGAGTTTTTTTCAATCCTTTCCAACAAAAAAGTTGTATGCATTTGCGAATGTCAAGGAAAACCCAAAAGGGTTTTTAAAAGTTTGTGGATGTCTTTTAATGGAGCCCATGTATACTTAAATGACCATTTCCATTCAAGTATAGTTGTTTTTTTCCCCCGTTCTAGAAAGCATAGACATGGTATCATTATTCCTTGACCTTAATGTTTGACAAAATTGATCAAGTATCCATGCAAGCCAATCAGTACATGCATGAATAGCCCTCAAAGTGAAGTTGATTTTATCTATATGTTTGGCAATTAATTATTATTTATCTAAGTTAAGTAAATGAATACTTTGAACTATCCTTACACTCTATTCATGCTTGATAGTTGCATTTAATGACGCACTCCCAAGTCTCGGGTTGAACCCACTTGAGGGTTCAACTATCTGTAGTTGCGGAAAAGTGGGACTTGAGGGGCACTCCCGACTTCCAACACTAAAGAGTGGTAGAGGGGTGCCTAGAAGTCCCGGGATTAGACTAGGAAGATGGATTAGAAGATCAAGCACGAATTTACATCCAAAACCAACCACAAAAAGGGTTAGTTCACATTCGGGAACACCCTTGGGTGTTGGGACAAGCCACAGGCAACTTGGACTACTTGACTCACCACAGCCCGGACTCGGGGGAAGCCACCACCTTCCCCCATATAGTATTCTTTGCAGCTCTTCGCCGAGGCTACATCCAAATGGCCTTTTTTTCCAAGACTCCCAAGTTGGAGTCCCGAAACTGTCCCGGGTTAGAGTCCCAGGACTTTGGACGGCCATATCTCTTCGCCCCAAACTCGGATCGAGACAAGTCCTGAACCAAAATTGTAACTCTCGTCGAGAGCTTTCCAACGCAATGTTGCACTCCTCGAGGCGACGTCGGGAAGAGGTCGATTCCCGACTTTTAGTGGTCGGGAGTCAAACTGGCAGTTTGACTCCCGGCCCTTCTTTTGCCCATAACTTGGGCTGTAGATGTCCAAATGGGCAATGTGAGGCCATTTTGGACATCTAAGCTTCAAGAGCTTTCCATTGATATAAAAAACGCGCCCAAGCGAGGAGATTTGACCCCTCAAATTGTCTTCTGAATTTTCGGGAGTCCCGGAGGACTCCAAGTCTCCACTTTTGGGAGTGGGAGTTGCATTCTCCCACTTTGCCCAAAGTGGGGTTGCGACATTTAATGCCTACGCTACAACAAGAAATAAATAAAGGGCCAGTGGGTGCCCTTGCTAGTCCCCCCTCTTAATGGTGAAATCCTTGGAAACCTTGTCCTTGATTCTAGCTATAACATTTGTCAAAAACATTTTGGTCATATTGACAAACTCCATTAGGATGCCCAATTTGTTCATGCAACTAACCAAAAAGTTCCAATCAACCCTATCATATACCTTAGAGAAATTCAATTTTACATAAATCAATGGTTGTTTAAATTTTTTTGCCCACATAATTGTTTTGTGGGTGAGAAAAATGTTTTTCGAGATGAAACAAAAAGGGAGGAATGTTGATTGATCATGACTAATCACCTCCATTAGCACCACTTGGAGCTTCATCTGTAATGTTTTTGTGTAAATTTTGTACAAAATTTAACAAAGTGATGAGTTGCCAATTTGATAAAGATTCCCCCCCCCCTTTGAATAGTAAGGTGATTAGCCAAGTTAGGTGACTCCAACAAAGAATTTCCCCTTTTGGATGGACAATTGTACCATTGTTACATACTGCTCCCCAATGACTCACCACATTCATACAAAGAATTTAGTTATAACCTTGTCTAGTCCAAGGGCTTTACCTTTTATCGATGCTTCTAGTGTGTAAAAAAAGTTCCACCACTGCGATGGGCCAAGTTAACATCATTTTCATCTACTCCAATATTTTGTCTTGCAAATTATCCAATAATAAGTTCTTAACCTCTACTAAGTATTGTCCTCTCTCTTCTTTAGCATATAATCGAACATCCCTACAACAATTTACCAAATCTCCTTGAGAGGATATTACCTCCCCATTCTCTAGTATTGTGATTAATGGTCATGGTGGTTACTCTCCGATAGCAATGAAGAACTTCCAAGCAGCAACATGACCTTTCTCAAGCCACTTCATTTGTTTTTCAACCTCCACTCTTATATTTTTTTTCTTCAAACACTTTCAAGTCATCAAGGGTCACACCCATTGCCTCTTTAGTTACTTCATTTCCTAGATCGAGCTGTAGATTAAAATTGTGCAACTTCCTAACATTTTCTAGCTTTCTTTTTTGCACACCTATACTCCTTGGCTTTTCAAATACATAAGAGTTTATAAAACTTGGCTATCTTACACAATTTGGAAAAAAAAGGGTAGATGTTTTTGTTTCCTTCCACAACTTGGTCATGGTAGAGATGGCTTTTGGATCATTTAAATAACTTGTGTTTATACAAAAAGCACCTCCATGCGACTTAAAGGATCTTCACAAGTAAATTGTAACAAAAAATGATTAGATAGTGGTCAACATGCTACAATACTAAAGGAGGGGACTATTTTGTTGATTACCTTCCATTTTAAGGGTGTAAACTCGATTTAAACTTGCCAACACTTTAATACCATCTTTCCTTAAGTTATTCCAAGTAAATATAAATTTTCCACTAAAATCAAAGTAATCTTGAATAGCAAAATGAGTTTTTAACTATTCCCAAGCTAGCTTTTCATATTTAAAAATTATTCAACCACACACTAAGATTTGTCATTCCTTGATTCAACCATGTTCCAATCTCCTACAAAATCCATCTACAATCTTGGGGGAATTTTTGGATCAATTCAACCCACAAAAAATTGTGTTCCTTTGAATTATTAAGCATGTGAACATTCACTACACTAAGGTCTCCTTGTAGCAATCCCTTCCATTTTATCCATTTCACTTTGTTGTTCATCAACCTCCCTTTTTTTGCTATAGTTCCAACAAGTCTTTTGACGATTAATGTGTAAACCCCACCTTTGCCAATTCTGGAATTTGTTTTAGTATAGCTGAAATATGCTTCTACATACTAATCATGTGCACCCTCTCACAATTGGGCATTTAAACTTTTGGTTTTTCCCCTTTAGAATTTATGCTTTTGAAATAGCAAAATATCAAGATTAGGGAATTGGTATTTGTAATAAAACCAAAGGTTTCAATATTGTTATCAGGTCATTCAACCCATGGACATTATGCATCATTATTTGTAATTACATTTTCAATGAAAGAAATTATCTTGATATTTCTACGTCTTCTAGTTGATGATCACTTATGGGATGCCTACTAGAATTTTGAACCTTTAGAAATTCGGATTTGACCTTTTCCATTGTCACCATGACTTTTACGCACAATCGACATTCCATCTCCCCCATATGAATTGATTATCATTAATGTCTATGTCCCTCCCTTTTTCATTAACTTCCTTTTAACTTTCATAAAAAACAAACAATCTAATGATGTGATGAATTGAGTTAGAGAAAAACCTACAATGGACTAAAAAAAAACGTAATCCACTAGAATGACAGCATACGCACATGTTATTTCATTCATCACAACCATTAATGGGCATATTCATAATCAAGGTACCTTAAAGGACAGTCTAATGAGAAAAAGACTACAAATGATTATTTTGGATTTTTATTACATTTATTATTTCATGATTTTAGGGGATCAATATATGACTATAACTATAATGATGTCATGTTAATCTATATAATAATAATAATAATAAATTGGATATAATATAAATGTCCTTTTGAGTCCTTTTAAATAATTTTAGTCCTTGTTTTAATCATAATTTTCATCGTAAAGGAATAAAAAGGAATGTATTAAAAAAATGCAATTGATTTCAATTTTTTTTCATGGATAAATAATGCATACATCTATGTTTGTCAATGTTCATATAATGCATTTGATTAAATAATATACGACATATGAATTTAAAAAGCTACATAATCCACTTTGAAAGGACAACAAGGAATTTAATGATTTTTTTTTCCCATTTGGTTGATTTTTTGTATTCACTAGGCTTAGAATTTGTGGCCCTAAGTGTTGGCTAAATGGGCAAGAAATTTTCATGCAAGAAAACATGTTAAGTTGTATATAAAAGCTTATATATTCATTTTCTACATTTATGGTCTTTTAACAAAATATTTATGCATAATTGCATACGCATGTGAAAAATCACCACCACCATGAAAATTATCATAATTTAAATTATCCAATATCTCTCATTTAAATTTATTCCATTTAGATTTTATATTTGGAAGATAGCAAATACAAAGTCCTTGAATCATGTGGTCAAAAAATGGTGCCCCAATTGTGAACATATTTGAATGTCTCAACTCTTCCATCCTTCATTAGTTTTTAGCGCAACACAATAGCATTGTTCAATTGCATGAATGGATTCCTTATCAAAGCCTAGCATGGTACCTAGCCCAAAGGCAATATCCTAACCCACATCACAAAATTTTATTAAGAAATTGCACAAAATAACCCATGTTGGGATCTCCATTCCCTTTGGGCTATTCGGATCGAAACCTAGAATCCAACTTTGGAAAATACACATGCCCCAATTTTACATAAACCTTTTTAATTGTAGTTGGTCCCAATATTTTGAGCATGAAAACACCCCTCCCAAATAAACAATTAATCAAACACCATTTTACCTCCCCCCACTCTTTGGTTTAGATACATGATCCATGTATTGAAAACAAGGTAAGCAGGTTTATCCTCAACAAAGCATGTGATGACTGTATGATCCTGCAAATAGTCCATTTCTACTTTGACTACATCTTGTTTAACTTAAATAGTCCATTTATTTTCTTTCAAAACAAATCCCACATAACTACGTGAAAAACATGGTGGCAACACTTCCTTAAGCATTGCTTTGGTGATGTTAAATGGTCACTTTCCCATTTAGTAATTGAGGATTTTTTTCATGCCCTTTTCAATTGGAACTTCCACTTTTGCTAACATAGGATTGACTATGTTCTTGTCTTTGTTGAAACATATGTAGTCAGCAAAGGTCCTCCCTTCAAAAGATGGACAAGCCATATGCAATCCCATGACCCCATTAACACCTTGTTAATCTTAGCACAAGTTCGCCACTCATCTTTAACAACAAAAGTTGTTAACATGACAAACATTGACACTACCACTAAACCCTAACAACCCACCCAATATTACCTTTGAACAACATTTACAAGAGATGCAACTTTGCATAGAGAAGAAAAGACCCTAAAAAGAGTCTACAAGGAAAATTTGCATCTTCAAAACCTAAAAATGAAGGTTAACACTATTGCCATGCTTCAAAAACATTGCATTCTTGCCACAACACTTGCTACTCACACCTTTTAAACACCATTGCTCCTTCAATTTTTCCTTCATTCCCAATTGCAAAAGCTATTTGTTAATGTTTAATTCACAAATAATAAAACTCTTAATTTACTATAAAATATATATGATGTTGTAAATCCTAGCTCGGGTAGAAAATTATATTGCATGCTTGCTATAGATTATAAACAACCCCCCCACTCAACTTTTAAAAAAAAATGGAAATTCATTGTAAAATAAAGAAAGCCACACACCCACACAATGGAGCCAAGCTCACCACTAGAGCATGACAAAAGGCATAGAATTACATAGCAAATCCCTTTGGGGGTGTCTAGTAGCACCAAAAGATTTTCCTATTTTCCTTACAACATTTGAAATGTCTAACACCCCATAACTAGTCAAACCCATAAGGGATTCCCACACATGGAATTTCAAGAACATATATAGATTGAGAACACAAGCATACCTATTGAATGAGTGAGATGCTTAACTTCATCATCTGGTTGATGATCACTGCAATTGTCAAAGTCTAAAATCATTGTACCTCAAAATAGATCCAGCATGTATGGTAGAATAGGGCTTTGAAGTTGTAGATTGGACATGAACACATGCTTTGCTTTACTGTTGATAGACTAGGGCAAGAGGGCTGGATGGGAGTGGGGGATGAAGGGGCTGCCCTATATATAATTATATGTTATTATCAGCATCTCATGTGACCAGGAGGAGGAGCAATGACAGAATGGGGATCAACTTCCCATTTTGATTGAAAACCTTTAGTCTGATGGTGGTGAAGTTGGTGGACATAGAGGTGCAAGCAAACATCATCTACAATAATTTCTAATTGTCAATCACCCAAAATGTGTGGAAGTACAACATAACCCAAGCTTTATATTAACCACATTTGCATGCAACTGAGCAGAGTCCCAGTCTTACGAAATCTCTGAATGCAACCAAGAAAACTTATTTCTGAACAACTTAAGGCTCAACAGCATTTGCAAAAAACACACCATTGTCCATCACTTGCACTCCATGCTAGCACATAAACTAATGAGCCTTGAACTGAGGTTAATTGAGCTTCTAGTCACAGCCAATAATGCCGGTATACATTTAATTGCTGCGGGGGGTCATATTTTATGTATAAGTGGACCATGAAAAATCAAGTTTAGTAAAAAAAGAATAGGTTCTAAGGAGTGAATCCCAGTATGGTACCTAGGGTACATGGCCACAATGAATGGTAATTCACATTTTGACCTTGAGATCAAAAGTATGCTTGTTGTGTGTGTAAAGGAAAGTGAGCCCTAAATTTGTAAAACTTCAAAGTTGTGAACCCCTGGGCACTGGCTGCTGCATTACATTTCCCTGGTGGTAGGCTAGACAGCAAATATCAAGGTTGCAACACTTTAGGGTTGGGTTTAGGGTTTACCCTAAACCCCAAACCTAAAACCAGCCTTGAGCTTATTATGGGGTCTGATAGGGTAAAATATTATATCCTGGATGGGTGACACTCTAGAGACACTAAAAAACCTAAGGTGCTGTTCCACAGGCTAACACACCTGCATCAGGTAGGACTGCAAATGCAATGGAGAAAGGTGCCACCGAAATAGGTGTAGAGTTATCGGTGGCAAGAGGAGAAAGGGTAGGCAGTTCACCTAAGGGTGTTAAACCCAGTTCCACTCCATTCAGTAACACTGTCTGGCTCTGCAAATTCTGTGCTGGGGCTGTCATGTGGTACTCCAGTCGGGTTGGAGTTGATGGTGTATGTACTCTTGCCATTGAAAAGAAAATTCCCTCTCTGCTAGCACCAACATCTTGCTCATTGTTGCTTGTCAAAGTACCCGCTGTTATGCCCACATTCACATTTACAGTGGCATTGGAAAGATTGATAAGTAGCACTGTCACACCACCCTGCACCACACCACAATGTTAAAAAAATAAAATTGACTCGGACTTTAGCTCAGAACTAAATCACTTGTGTCAACAAAGATGAAGGATTTAGGGTTTATTGGAATCTGCAGATAATTCTAGGGAATTTCTCTCTAGAACTGGAATCTCTCTAGTTTCTGAGTCTGGAATATACACTCTGAAATAATACAAGATACCCATGTTGTAGTAACTTGTTTCATCCCAGATGAAGAAAACACAATGAGAAATAATCATAATAATAATAATAATACTGAAATTTTAAGACATGAATGTCTTAAAATCCCTTGTGCACCTGACAGTTAGTTTGTGTTGTACACTTACTGTTGTGGTGTCTTTTTGGCAATGTGTGTATGCTCGCAAATAGGGAGCACCTGCAACTTTCGTGGCCAATACTGTGCTACCCATTAATCGGTTCCACAATAATGCGCTGCAACCCATTTCAACATTTCAGGATCTCAAGTATAAAACTGGTGTCATGATGCTTACAAAATTCATGTCATTATTCTCTTCTTTTTTTATCAAATACGAGCAGATCATGATCCAAATGCTTCAACCACTTTGACTGACACCATGAGCTCAAAGAAAATTCACCTGTAATAATCTGGGTTTGGTTCAAAAGTGGTCGTGTTCAAAAGGCCATAGTTGCCCCCAATAAAAGTTTGACGGCAATATACTTTTGTATCAAAGGATGCAGCCATCCCAAGCTCATCTAGATACCTGTTTTCAGAAGAGAATTTCAGAATCAGGGCACAAGTTTCAGGTCTATATATATACACTACACACACCAATTTTAAAGAAAGCAAAAAGCTGGAGCAAAGCTGAACCACACCTTAAATATTTCACTTCTGGTGCAAAAAGATAATGGCAGAGAGTCAGGCAGATCTAAGATACCAGAAACTGAAGACAAAGGCATCAGTGACCAAGGCATGTCCACTGTTGAAAGCTCCACCAGCCTCACCCACCCATGCTGCTGCCCATGGTGCTACTGTCTGCAGTATGTTCTTCACCGATTGAAAGTTCCACAGTTCGTTGTCCAGGATGTTTGGATTGAGTATCTCAGAAACCAAATCATTACTAACTCCTACACAAGTTACAATGTGTCACAAAACTTGCTCACAAAAGGAATAGAAAGATTTCAACTACTTTTTTTCTTCTTCTTCTTCCCATGCATGGTTGATCACAGAAGCTCTTGCAACTCCAGAATTGATCTTGCATAACTTTTAGTAGAAAATTTAGGCGCTTTTCTAAATTCTGTTATTTACCAAAATAGGAAGAGCAGATTCAAGGTGCACCTGCTCCAAGATTATAGATGTGTCGGGTGACAGCATCAACAACTCCAGGGCCAGAGGCATTGAGAAATGCACTGAACCAAACAGGTTCGAAAAACCCATCAGGAGCAACAAGCAGAGGGCGTGGGACATCTGCTGGGTAAACGCTATTTATCACTCTACGGAGCTCAATTGCATCTTCTGCATATTGCTGCGCTGAAATGCTTGTCCCCACTCCATATGAAGTCAGCTCGTTTCCTGCAGAATTTTTTTTCACATACCATCATCACAGCATGTTAGACCATGAATTCACATAATCCTTCTTGTATATATGGTGTGCTCAGAATACAATTGCTACCCAAAAGAAAAAAAAGAGCCAGAGAAAGACCAGTTCTCAGTTGCATTTCTCAAGTCACTGTAGGGTTGTCCTGTGATGAAATTTGGCATGGTCATTGATTGACAAATACAGGACCTGTGCTGGGCTTCTCAAGAATTTGTAGGTCTTACAGAACATCATGGTAAGGGTTTTGTTTCCTCACCAAATTCCCAGGCTTGCACCTGTTGAAAGCCTTGGGCAACAGTATATTGGATGAAGGCAAGTGCATTTGATGAATCCCAAGGTCCCCACACCCCTGGTGCCACTTGCTGCCGATTATACATTGCATTCAGCCCAAATGCTACGATAGTTCTGCAGGGTTCCTTTGTGCTTCACAAGGTTAGGTTTCCTGGGTCCTTCTGTTCACACTAATATCAGCAAAACCCCAATTCTATCCTGCTGCTGTCTGTAATGCTCTTTCCATCTTTTGCAAATATCAAAATCCTATTCTTCGCAATCTATCACAACTTTCCAGAAAAATTTCAAAGCTCAAAAATGTGAAGGAAAACATGACTGATCCATTGATTTAGGTCTATTTATTCTTGCAACATTTCCTTGCATAGGATATACTGTCAAGTCTCATGATTAACATGCTCTTGCCAGGTGATGATGGAATTTATGCATTGCACATGGTGGTGACACATGGATTTTGATTCAAACATACCCTGTCCGGCTGAAGAGATTGTTGAGCTCAGTCCAGCGCTCCATGGTCAGACACCCACCTTGGAATCCCAACATGGCAGCAGAATTGAGCACAATCGGTAGACATGGTTGGACAGGATTCCCAACATCGTACACCACATTGTCCTGTAGTGTACCTCCCAATCGTATTCGCAATGGTGCCAGTTCTGTCAAAGAAAAAAGGGTATCATGTCAGCAGGAGCAGCTTAACAATAACCCATCATTGCAATTTCTCTTATAAGGCTATTTTCTCTTTTGCATATCATGCTGGCAACCTGATGAGAATTGTATTATAGAGGAATTGTACTAGTTGCAACTCCTGCCCAGATTCCTGAGTCAGGAACTTCTTGCAAAGATCATAGACTGTCTAATTTGCTGCAGTTGGTAAACTCTGGATTCTGCAATGTTCCATGCTTTGATGCATCATCATCATTGACTATCCTCTGAGATATATAGCTTTTCTCCTGTTGCAATAGATTTGGTGAATGTGGAAACATTCACCGCCTGAGCACAGAAGGATTCAGAAAGACATAGTAGCTGGAGGGCTAAGCACCCAAGTGAGGAAAAGAAGCTGAGAGAATACATTATCAGTGGACAAGTAGGGAAAGAAGAAGAAGAAGAAGAAGAAGGAGGAGGTACCTGTGAGAGTTGTCTCCAAGAGTGGGTTTGTAAGGTCCTGCAAAACAGACGAAATTGCAGCACATGATCTCACACATTAGACAAGCTTGCTCCGATTGTTTCTGCAAGCAAAGCAAGAAAAGACTTGCAGGTGCTAGCAAAAGCTTTGATTGAAAATGGGTGATTCAAACCTGGTGGTACGAGGGGACCCCTCCAGCTTTTGCAAACATTTTTGCAATGATCGGCACAAATTACAGCTCATGAAAAGATTTTGAGTGATCCGGAAGAAGAAGAAGATACAGAGAGAAGGGATTTGGGAGAGCTCTGGCTTACAATGTTGAGTATGGAATCAGTTCCCCAGCTGCAAGCGCCATAGTCGCACTTGTCGGGAGGCCACCAGTCCAATGTTGCACACAGAAAGACTTGGTCCGTGGTTGCAATGGGAGCTGAAGCATCCACCTCCACTAGCACAGAAGTAAGGGGCACTCCATAGTGGTTCTTGGACTTGCACTCCGCCCCTCCTAACAACATCCCTGCAACCACCACCAGGACCCACAGCCCTTGCAGCAGCAGCTGCTGGTAACCACAACAACGCCACATCCTGATGATCATACTGCAGCAGCTCCCAGCTCCCATCAACATTCCTCAAACTCACATTTAGATGATGATCTCCTCAACCCATACATACACACACAGACAGAAGCAGCTGCTCTTCTCTTGTAGATCAAGCTCTCCTCGGACTCCTCCTTTTAACTTGTTCACACAACTATTGTTGTGCAGGAGTACACTAGCTTCTGTTGATCACAAAAGATTCTCTTCTACAATCCAGATTGCAACATCATCATCTCACAAGCTTGCGAGATCAAGTACCCGCTTTGCTATTCCTACTCACGCTCTTTCCAAAAGTTTCAGCACAATACGACGGAACTCTGGAACCAACTTGGGAGCTACCAGAAAACAACACAACACATATGAAACACTTATGAATAGGATATAAGATTTATGAAGCACATATAAATAGGATACAAGATTTTTGAAGCATGTATAAATAGGATGCAAGATTTTGCTGTAAAAACTGAAAAAAAACAAAAACAAACAAACCCAGTCTTACACACACAATCACACGCACAATCATACAGAGACAGACAGGACTGCCATCTCAGATTTTGTGAATGATGATACAAGTACTCGATTCCTGGAATACCCCAAAAGAGAATAAAACAAACAGAGAAGACAGCTTGATTACAATTGATCTTATAATGATCATAGTGTGACTGAAGATCAAGGCGCTAGCTGCTGCTACTCCTCTAGTTCTTGAGCTATGATGTAGAAGTAGATGAGCTATGGATCAGCTGGGTTGTGGTAATACATGATCATCAGACTAGCTTATCTATCTATCTATCTATCGATCGATCGATCTATGTATGAATGTCTGTTTTGCCTACTGAGCTTTTTTCGTTCAGCAAGCATCACCAGCTGTGAAACTTGGGAAACCAGCAGGTTGGGAAACTTCCACCAACAACTGCAACGATCTTTCTTATTCTTCATCGTCATCATCATCATCATCATCATCATGGATGCAAACAATGCAAAATCTGATCAGTTGGCAATCATCTTTTTAATCTTCACATATTCCGCCAATGATCTGATCATTCTTCCGGGCATTGTATGAGGAAGGTGGTGGTGGTGGTAGCTGCTGCTGCTGGCTGCAGTAAGCGCCATGGCTACCAACTTTTGCTTGCCAGTGAGACAAGTAGCTTACTAAATGGTTTTTTCATGTGGCCCTTTTTCTGCCCTCTTTTTAGGGATGGAGTCCCCCACCGCCCTTTGTACAAGGCAGTATACACTTTAGGCCCACTTTAGATAAGGGGGGTCCCAGAGTCCAAATTTGTAGGAACCAATTTGAACTCATTTGAAGCAAATTGAATCCTTGAGTTGGACCCCTTCCTTGGACCCCAGCTTGCATCTTGGATCTTCAAATTCATGAGCTCTCCTTTTTATCTCTTTCTCTTGGGTTTCAACCAATTGATTTCCCCACCAAAATTTTGGTGCCATGTAGATTTAGCCTCAATTTGCCACTTTTTGGTCTTGGACCATGAGTCCATCTAAAGGCCATGAGTCCAATTTATGGAACCCATCCAATAGGATTGCTCTATTTCATTGGACTCTAGAGCTTGGATCCTCATCTAAATTGGCTCTTAGATGTTAGACCTTCATGGGTGTAAAGTACATATGTGCCCTAACTTGGACCACATGACCATTATGTGTAGGGTAAAAAGCCCTTGGCAATGGGCCTTACTGGAAGAAAGGCCCCTGGCATAAGGCAAGGCAAAGCTCAGGCACCAATACAGTAAAGCCCACTGCTGAGGACTTGACCCAGTGTCAAGACCTGTTTCAATTTTTTGTTGATTGGTATCATGGGAAAAACAAGGGTGGGCATTTTGAAAAATGAAAATAATTTTTGAAATGCTTGCCCTTCACGGATGAGAAGTTATGCTAAATAAGCTGGTTCTCTAACTACACAAGGGAAAAACAAGGGTGGGCATTTTGAAAAATGAAAATAATTTTTTGAAATGCTTGCCCTTGACGGATGAGAAGTTGTGCTAAATAAGCTGGCTCTCTAACTACGCAAAATAAATTTGGAGTGGGTCTCTTGTGTAAATCCACATGACTATCATGTAATTTGGTCACCGTGGATTTACATAATAGTCATATAACCCAATTTACGTCAATGGATTTATGTGGAATGCACATGACTATTCATTGGATTCCACATACTATTTACATGACCATTTTGTGACCATTGTAAATGGAGTGTGCTCATATAGCTCAGCCTCTCTTGGAGCTCCTGAGCTTCATATTGTGCTTGTTTGGCTGCTGTTCTGAAATTTGAAATTTGGGCAGCACGAAAGGCACACCACTGGGCATGATTGCCTGTACCTAGGTCTTTACATAATCTGTACCTTGTTTATAGTTTAGTTGATGCAGGATGAAGAGTGTTTTCTGGTGCAGGAGGATCAAAAGGCTTACTTATTCTGTTATGAAGTTTGATGAATGGTAAAAAAAGACAAAAGAAAAAAAGGGTTTCTACACTTTCGAAAGCTGCATTCTCACAGTTGCAGTTTTGAGGATTTATGTCACCCAGCCCTGGTCACCAGTTCACCATCCAATGGCAACCCGTTATGAATTGGTTGTGGATGAACCATGATCGAGTTACCAAGGATCCACTTCGGTAACTTACCCCCTTAACACTCCTATATTTCCATCACATTACCTAGTTAACTAACTACCTATGTAAATGGATAAATATGGTATATAAAATATAAGTAGGTACACAATGTAAGTGTTTGTTCCATAGGGTAGTAAGTAGATAATGCACTTGCTCCCTACTTGGTAGGTTTAGGGTGAATGATTGGTACATAACTAACCACTATGGTTAGCTATGAGACAAGACTACAAATAAAAAAGTGTTTTCTATTCACACATCATCCATCCATTCATCCATTCATATTGCATGGTTTGCTGGTGGGTGGCAGCTGATTCATTCTGTCCCAGTTTTGGATACTTTCACCTACCCTACTTCCAATCTTGTCTATACGAAAGTGGGTAGGTAGGTAAGTAAGTAAGTAGGTACTACTTACAAGGGATGTTCAACAACTGAAAAAATTGATTTCCCATCCTTGAGATCATCCATCAATGGTTGTTGCAAAAACTAGTTGCAGGGTGACCCTTTTGTGCTTGTCTCATTATTATGGGTGGGTG